>Ga0302271_10001708_pt1 | contig 20814 bp, 10 predicted proteins | sample III_Bog_N1_1_FD_198767 | JGI IMG/M metagenome (GOLD analysis project Ga0302271, IMG submission 198767) | Peat permafrost microbial communities from Stordalen Mire near Abisko, Sweden - III_Bog_N1_1 | ecosystem: Environmental > Terrestrial > Soil > Wetlands > Peat | place: Sweden: Abisko... | reverse complement strand
TCAATAGCAGGGCAGTGCCTCTATGAATGGGTGTGTATGTGTGTGTTCTCCAAAGAGTTAATTTTTGAATTCGAAAAAAAGCACAATCTCTCTCTCTCACACACTTTTCTCTTTGAATCTTAAAATATTAATAAATCCATTTTTGAGAGGGAAAAAATATTTCAAATTACTGATAAGATATGATGATCAAAGCTAATCGATAATAGGCTTTTGAAAATATAAATTCGCTGGTAGGTACTTGCAGAAAAAGGTTTTAGTTAAAACATAAAGGATATTTTAGTAGAAAAATAGCATCAGAAGATTGGGATGCTTAAAAATATTTCTTTTGAAATGTTTTGTGGGTTATTTTAGAAAACCAATTTATATAATTTATATCAAGTGGCAATAAAATGCGCGAGGAAGATTAATAGATGCGTAAAAGCTGAGAAATCAGATTAGAAATTAATGGAAACTCAAATATTTGATGAGGTTATTAATTTGATAATGAGAAAAGAAAATATTTTGGCAGAAAATAAAAATTGCATTCTAAAATTATTATTATTTGGCTGAAAAATGATGTTAATTGCGCTAACTTATTCCACATTAAAATCCCTGAAAGCTACTAAATCAGCCAAATAGGATGTTAGCTCTCATATGAATAAAATTAATAATCATAGTCAACTTCTTTCCTTAGCTCAAATATTCGACTTCTAATAATTTCTTTGTTAAAATAATAGCAAGGGTAGGTCTAGTAAATTAATGGATTCAATCTCATCAATTGCAAAAATATTAATAATCTCCCTTTAAAAGATTTATCTGATGAAGATTAATAATCTACAATTCCATCAAAAATAATAACAACGAATTTTTCAAATCAAAAATCAGAAAACACTACTTCTATTCATTGGAATACTGCCAAAGAAGAATATCTATCAAACAGACAGAATGAGTTAGTTGAAGATAAAGCCTTAGGATTTGGAAAAGAGCAAACCCGCAATGAATGGTAATATTTGGGAAAGCAATACCCAAGAGTACTTGAACTATGGCCAAGATCAAGATCGCTTTTGGTTTCAAAGCTATGAAGAAGAAGAACTGGATTACAGTAGATTGATTCGTTCTTCCATTCCTTTTTATTGTTTTAGCATTTAGGACACTGCATTTTCTTAACTCTTTTTTTCTCACGAAAATAAAAAGAAGAAGATCCAGTGATATCAGAAACAAGCTACTCTTCAATCCAGTTCGATTCCCTAAAGTAGATTGTCTAATCTTTGATATTGAACACAGCATATGCTAACAATATCACCTCTGGAAGAGCTTTGCAACTGCTTTATATGAGTGATTACAATCCAAATAGTATTGGCAATCTTTCACCTAAAGCATCCTTCAATTAGCTACCTTCCTCGGATTCCAAGATGTCTACGTGTTCATCGAGGCAATAAAAACGAAAATTAGCTAAATTATTAAAGCCATGTCTTAGATGCTTGAACAAAAAAGATCTTAAGTGTTTAGAATGCAAACATCTAATCTGTAAATCTTGCTGGAGGTCTGATCTAACAGAGGCAATCACTTGTAGCTCCAAGAAGGATAATCTCATAGGCAAGACGTGCCTTATCGAGGGATGCAATGTACATTCGAATAAACCTTTAACAGTGTTTGGTTACTTCTTTTTTCGCCTTAGGAACTGATTTCATTGGAGTTTATTGAAGAAATAGTTGACAGAAACACGTATTAGAGATATCTTAGTATTTTTGCAGATGATTACGCTGAAAAAATGAAAGTAATAGAGAGAAAAGCACCCAAAATATGGAAGACTTTGTATAAGAATGCTATCCATTTGCTTTATTTTGTTGTGTTTTTAGCTCATAAAATGTAGGAACCTTGAATGTCATTGTTTCTTTCAGTCAAATGCATCCTCATAGTCGTCTAGTCCTATTAGTATGTTCTGCAGATGCGATACATCCTGCTGCTCTTCTGTAACCAAAATAATAAGCTAAAAGATCTATTAACTCAATGCCCTCAATCATCTGCTTCTAATTTTGTTTGTTTCCCTAGTGTCTTCAAGAAGCACACAGTCCTATGTCTTGCCAGTTATTCCTAGATCTTTTAGAGAATAAGAAGAGATTGAGAATATTGTTAGATAACCCTCCAGATACTCAGTAATGTCCAAGTTGTGGTATCCTAATAGAAATTGACGTTCAGACCTCTGAATTCACTTGTATTTGTGAAAATGAAATTAATTTCGAGGATCGCAGTGAAACACGTAATTTAGCAGCAGAAAAGGAATTAGAAGTTAGGCTATATGAAGAACAGAAAAGAGCCATTGAAGACATAAAAGAGTAGAAATGCAGCTATGAAAGATAAGAAGAAAATGAATTCAACATAAACCCATATGAAATCTCAGTTGGGTTTATACAAAACGCATATTAATAACTTATTGGTAAGGGATATTAGACAATAGTGAATCAATGCCGTTAATTGTTATTTTTTGGGGGATGCTTTTCAATAGAAACTACAAGCTTCTCGACTTTTACAAGGCTAGTGCTATTGAATATTCCAATAGCTACAAAAAAATCGCAAAAAGTGGCTTTAGTTAGCTTAGAAATGGCGCTACAGGCTCTTAGTGACAAGATTGAAGAGTACAGGAAAATAATTTAGTTTTATTTAAACAAAATGAAGAAAGATTATGATTGTGGGAAACTCGTAGGGCTTGAGAAGGAAATCATGCAGTCTATTAGTAAAGTTGGAGATCTCAAAAGGAATTTAAGTTAAGGTAGCAGAGAGAGAGAAACTAATGAATATTTATTTTGTTTGTGTTGATATTATTTTGATTTATTTTGATTGATAGAGTTGAAGAAACTAAAGGGGTATTAGAGATAAATGAGATCATAACTGTTGGCTGAAGTGAATGCAAACAGAGAAAAAAGTTATAAAAAGATTGAGGATATTGAAGAAATGAGTCATGGAGGAAATGAGATTATTGGTAGATAAATGAGCAATGGTGTTCAAAAAGGCAAAAAGATTGATCAAAAGATGGGCTAGAAAACTGATAAACCTCAAGATTAAACTAAGAAATAGTTGAATAAATAGGCTTAGGTGGAGGATATCATGAGCTTCAGTTATATTATTAAAAAACGTAAAGGAGGCAAGAATCAATCATGCAGGTCATAGGAGTTAAGCAACAATAGTAGACTAGATCGATAAGGAAATAGATAATAGGCTTCTTCAAGAGTGTCTGAGATTAATGGATAAAGAACATAAAAATGGAGTATTGATAATGAGAAAGAGACAAGTACTATAAAATACTGCAATAACTGCCTAAATGAGACTACTTTGTTCTATCTCTGTGAGAGATGTAGGGAATTAATATTGAAAAAATGAAAGTATTCAGAGAGATAGAGAGAGAGAGATAAAAAGAATTCTTTATTTACAAAATAATTTCCAAACTAATTTAATAAAGTCTTTATTTTATTAGTATTGTCTCTGATACACATTTATGTGAAAAGATTTCGAACACCTTTTTGCATTGGGAATTATTATTTGTCTCATTTCAAAGTAAAATAATATAATGTGATAATTTAGAAGAGTTCATTTATTTGGCTCCATCAAATTTTAGAATATTTTTTATTTCTAGAAAATATCTGTTAGGAGGATATACTGGTGGGGGAGGGGGAGGTAAGATAAGGTAAGGTAAGGAGGAGGAAAAAGTAGTATTTATGTTATGTTTTTACCTCAAACAAAAAATATTAAAATAACAATAAAAAATTAATACATATAATTTATTGAACACTTTTTGCTCTTTGCATTTAATTTTTTGTTCCTGACACATAATTGTGTCTAAAATTTGTGATTTTTGAAAAGTGATTATTATCGCAGCATTTGATTGCTTTAAGAGTTAGATGATTGAATGTTGAGACCAGACAGATTAGATAAATTTCACAGAGAAACAAACAAAAAATATTATATCACAATAAATCGCATATTAAAAGAAGAAACAAAAATGTCTGAGGGAGAAAGTAAAAATCAAGAAACAAAAAAGATAGAACAAGAAGAAGGAGAAGGAGATGATGATGATGATCATGATGGAGAAGATGATGATGGTGAATAAGATTATGGATAAGAAGACTATGATGAGGGTGAAGATGATGATGCTTACTATGAACATTAAGGCTCCGAAGAAGCAGATGAAAATGAACAAGATCCATAGGAAGAAGCAAATATTGCCTCATCAGATCCCTTTGAACAATAAAACAGTACAACGCACACAAATACTTTATATAAATCATTAGTTTTATTAACAACTCTCTAATGTTTTAACAGAGGACAATGAAAATTCCTTATACTTCAGCATCGAGCCCTGCCAGCTAACTGCTATTGTAAGGAAGATGATCAGGCATACTATGGACGACAAGGGCGTTTCTTCAGGTCAAGCACTTCTCTTAATCTCGATGCTCAACTACAACAGCAACAAAATCCACAATCCAAAGCAAGAAGTCTTCGATTCTATCTTCGCGCATTAAGACACCCCTGAGCAGCTCATCAAAGCTGCATCCTACAGGGAAGAATGTCTTGTCTGCATGAGCGACAAAGACCTAGAGTGCCATCCATCCTGCAAACACTACTTTTGCTAAAACTGTTGGCGATAATATTTACAGGAATCCATAAATAGTGGGAAACCAGATAATATTGGGAAAAGATGCCCGCAAGAAGGGTGCAAGGTAAAAGAGATGAAATGGCGGTAGATATATTAGAAAATGGTTAATATTTTCTGATTGTATTTCGACAGGAAATCCTTGATTTGGAGTTGATAGAAAGAATTATTGACAAAAACACACTTCTGCGCTTTGAGAGACTTCTAGCCGAAGACTACTCAACCAAAACGGGGGTAAGTTTAATCACCTCTTTTTATTAAATCTCCAAATAATATTAACTTTACTTTTGTTTGTTTTTCAAATAATAATCATACAACTTTTTCATATTCTTATTTCATAAATTCTTGTGTTTTTTTGTTATTTTCTCTAGACACCCAAGTGCCTTAATAGAAGCTGCGATTTGTATTTCAAAATTAACAAAAAAGCTGATAGCTCTCAACCGATCGATTTATTTTGCACTTGCGGACACTCACAATGCTCATAGGTAAATACACATTAATCTAATTCATTTTGAACTCTAATAAATAATTTCCTTCTCATTTTTTGCTGTTGTTGTAGTGTAACTTAGAAGCTCACAGTCCTTTAACTTGCAAATCCTTTGAAAAGCTCTTTAAGGCCCTCATGGGAATCGACAATATATTGGATTATTGGAACATTCCCAACACCAAAGCATGTCCTTAATGCGGGATCTTAATCGAGAATCAAAAAGAAAAACCATGCAGATCAGAAGTGAAATGCTAATGCTAGTATGAAATGTGCTGGTATTGCCTTGATAAACCGCATTTTGGTACTACGTTCATGTGCCAGCAGTAGCTGAAGGAGGAGGATAATCAACTCAATGTACCAAGGAAGCTGCAAAAAGATATACAATAAGATTCAATTGTTGTATTGTACTTGAAGTTTCGCTAAGGCTTAAAAGAACTCTTAATTAACAAAGATATCTTCGATCAGGGTGTATATGCTGCTGGTAATGGTGATGACAAATCGATCGATACTAGTCTATCGCAACACAATTACACAAATCAACTTTTCAAGTTCTATGTTGGTAAGGAATATCTTAAGATATATCTTTAGAATTTCAAATCAATTATTCCATTTGTTTGAATTGCCTTGTTGGTTGTAGAGTACTCCTGTTTCTCAATCTTTGCGAGCTTTCTCTTGAAAACAAACGACACCAAAAAAACGGATTTTCAGTAATTTCAAGTTGATGAGCTCAAAACGAAACTAATCGCGCATTAAGAAATAGTCGACGCTTATCTTGGAGGGGTAAAATTGCATGATAAAACTAGATTAGAGGATCTCAAAGAGTAGATTGCGAAATCAAGTGTCGTCATTGCCAAAATGAAAACAGTCATTGGAAAAGGTAATAATGAAGGGGGTCATTTTGTGGGGCAAAGCGAAATATGTTGATTTCCTAAGTGGTTGTGTTTGCTTATTTATTTGTTTTTTTTTACAGACATTACTAAGGAATTCAATGAGACATTCTATGAAAGTGATTTCATTGGTAAGGAGGAAGAAAAACAAGTAGAAATGGATGATGATTTTATCGATGTTGAGAAGATCTACAAAGAATAATTAGAGTAAATTAAGAGATACAATGATATGATGAATCATGATGCAAGTAGATAATAAAATAACCAAGGATTCAACAGGATGGATAAGATGGATAATAGGATAAATTAAGGTTAAAAATAATATAATCAAGAATTCAACAGGAATGCGAATGCGAATGCTCAGGATTACAGGATAAATGAGTAATAATAGTAATAATATGGTAATAATCATGGATTCTATAGGAATGTTCAGGCTGGGTAAGGGAGAAAAGTGTAAAGATACTTTTATGTTGATGACAGTGATGAAGATGATGAGTAAGAAGAAGAAAAAACTAATAATAAAGGGAGAATCATTTAATAATAATAATAATAATAATAATAATAATAATAAGAAGAATAAGAATAAGAATAAGAATAACCTTTCTAATATGGTCAATTGTCAAAGGATTTACAATTTGAAGAGTTTTTGAAACAATAGTCACAAGAAAGAAAAAGAAAATAATAAGCTTAATCATAATCGAAAAAAGATGCTCATCGTGATGATGAGGATGACGATGAAGATGAGTAGGAACTGTGATTTGAATGAAGGATGTTAGTGAGGCACGATGGGAGAATGAACATGATAGAATTGATTTGTAGTTTGTTAGTATGTGTTTCTGATGATATTTTCAAGGAATATTAGTTATTCTTGAGGTGGGCTATCATAACAACAGTTGTAAACAAAGAGAGAGAGAAAGATTACCACAGTGTGTGCTTGTTGGCTTTATTCACATTGCTAATCATAAAAGAAATTGATTTCTTCTTTTGATTTAATAATTTCGTAAGATTATGATGATCAATTTTGAATTATTTCTTCAAGTATTTTATTAAAGTCACAATAATAATTTACCAAAATGTGGTTTAAATTTTTGATTTTTATCGAATTTTTGCATGAAAAAGTAAAAAGAAAGGGAAAAGAAGAAAGATAGGGTTTAATCAATATTTCAACAAAGACTAATTGAGATAAGAAACAAAAGTATTTTTATTTTTAGAAAGAGGAAGAAGGGGGAGGATTAATAGATGCGAAAGATAGTCACTATTGACAATATAATAATTATTAATAATAAAATTACAAATCAAGAAAACAGCAGATAGAAATGATGAATTCAGAGATAAATCTTCAACAATTATCTAGCAGCCTGTTTAGCGCAGAAAGCATTCAGAAAGCTGTCATGAAGAAATGCCCGAACCATCCATAGGAAATAGGTGAATTCATCCATCTCAAGCCGGATTATTCCACCAACAGCTGCAGATTATGCTTCATCTGCATCTAAGAAGAAGAAATCCCTATTAAAGATGTGATTTAGATCAGATCACTACTCAATGCAACTTCGGAGAATTATTTACCAACTTATCCAGTTCTCTCAGATCCATAAATCGTTAAGAATATCAAAGCAATGGTTGGCTCTGTGGATGTGATCATGGATGAATGTGATTAGTTTTTCAAAGATCTCAAAAAATCGTTCTTGGATTCTTTAGAAAAAGCCAAAACCTAATAAAAAGCCAAACTCATTAAGCTTTCAGAAGCCTACTAGAAAACAGTCGATTCCTACAGAGAAATCGCGTAGCTTAAATAATTATAGCAACTAGTGATTTCCACTGAAAGCGATGCTGAAGATTAGCTCTAGGACTTTATCACTAATCACTGCTAACATTCGGAGAATAACACATCAAGTATTAGTAATTGCTACAGGGAATTTGAAAAAATTCAAAAATTATTCCAACGCAGTCAGCACTAAGCCATTTAAAAGCTTATAATCGATTACACAGAATCAATCGATTTGTTCCCTGGATCTGAAATATCCCTCACTCAGACTACTCTACAACCAACAGCTACCACTTTACCACCATCTGAATTCTCGATTATCTCAAATCTTTTCATAGAACCTTCTCAAAAGTTTGCTAAGTATCAAGAAGGTTTCTTAAAGATTTAGAAAAACGAAGATAAAGAAATAATCTTGACAAACATGAAGCCACGAGGGAAAGGAGTTCAGTGCTATTTGAAATCACCTTTAGACAAGAGTTCAAATTACATATTCAGAATCAACTTACTAAACGTAAATTAGGAAGAAGAATCTAAATTTTCAATTGGTTTGCTTCCTAAAGAATATGTGGATCAAGAATATGTAAGCGCATTAAATATGGCTTGGGAAGAAAATCACGAAAGCGATATCAATAATTCCTGGCAAATTATTCGCGGGGTATAAATCAACAACTTTGAAATGAACCAGTTACTGTTATTGAAATAAAAAGAGAGACAACTTGAATTTCGACTTAATATTTTGAATAAATACTTCGCGGTAGCCAGCTATCCCAACTATGAGAATGTATAAGCTTTCACTAAGTCCTATAGAATAGACTCTTTTACTGATTACTATTTCACTATTTACATTGGCCTCCCATAAGATTAAGTACTAATCAAGAGTGCAATAATAGTAGAAAAATATGATGATAAATTCGATGAGAAAATCAATTAAGTTAGCAAATGATTTTTCGCTTATTGAACCATAAAACTTCATTTAAGTGTTTTTGCTTTTGTTGTAAAATCTTCTTGAAAATCCATACACTTTTCTTCCTTTATGATAGATAACTTACTAACATGTCTCTTTAATGATTCACAAGGAAACAACAATATTAAAATTTTCATTTAATTAAAATATTAAGAAAGAAAGAAATGAGATTTTATGATTAGTTTTTTCATTTCCATTATTGATTCCTTGAGATTGTTGATAAATTTAGAAAATATTAGGGATTGATGAGTCAGTAAAGTACTGTCGAAACTTTGACTGATATCCTCAGACGTTGCAATTGAGTAATTTTTTGATTTTAATGATATTATTGTTAGGGATTTCTTTGTCTTAAGAAGCAAATGATCTGTCTAAGCATGAGAAAGATCCTCTCTTTAATTATTTTATTAAATCAAACTACAATTATTTAATTTTCAAATTGAAGTGGCTTTATCTGCTCTTGAGATTATTTTTGTTTCCTTTGGATCATTTGTAGCAAGCAGTAAAGCAACAACAAACAAACTGTCTTTTTATAATTGTTTTATCTTGAATTATCTTTTGAATTATTTGAATTTATCTTAGAAAATGAATTAATCTTTTAGATTTTGAAGAAAAAATCTAGCTGCTTATTGTTGAAACTCTCTTTTTAAATTGATTTTTCTATGAAAAATTCAACAAAAATGAGATATGTAAATTAGGGGTTCAACCTTTTGGAAGAAACAAAAATATTTAACCTTTTTTCTTTTCAATTTTTAGATTTCTTTCACATTAAATGCCTTCAAATTCTCATAAAAAAACCAACCAAATCAAAAACACACAGAAAACGCACAGTTTAATTCTTATGTTATTCGTTGTTTCTCAATTAAACAATAAGTCAATAGCAACGAGCTGTGGGTTGAATGGGAGATAACTAGCGACATGCTTATTCAATGCAATGAGCTGATTCAGCGTCTTAACTTTCTCTGCGATCAGACCATCAACCGCTTGCTTGTTCACCCACACTTGAGAATTCTCCTTCAGCTCCACGAAGGCTTCCAATTTGAATAGCGTCAAATAAGGAAGCTAATAGAACTGCTTCAGTAAAGATTCGTAGACAGCAATTTCTTGTTTGTTATTTTGCTTCTGCTCAAAGTCATAAGGCAGGTAAGTAAGACTCAGGTTAGATACCTTAGGTGGATATGCAATATCTTCTGAAGTCTAGAGATTATGCTCGAGGATTTCTAGATTAGGAAGTTCAGCTATCTTCCTCACAAAAGCACTAACAGAAGATTTAGTCATTCTCTAGAAGGTGTCCTTCGAGAACTCGATGATGTGTATCTTAAGATGTTTAAGATTCTTGAGGGAATCGAAAGCAGCTGTTAGCGATTTTAGACCTTTTTCAGCGAATAGCGTCTAATCGATGATAAAACTTAGCGACTCAAGACTCACGAAATTCTTCAGAATGTCGCCGATCACTTCTCCTGATCCCTTTTCATCGTCAGTGAAGTTGCCGAAAATATGCCAATGCAAATGCTAGATTTTATAAATATGCTTGAAGAATTCCTCTCGCATCTATGCTAAGGAAGTATCATCGTCGATGAGTGTCAGCATGGAGAGTTTCACTTCCTTTCCTTTCGCTCTCTCGATCTCTTCATCGAAGGTTTTTAGTCTGATGGGGATTTACTTGACATGCGCGAGAATAAACTCAATAAGATGGATATCTTTCAGATCATTGGGGGTATTGAATTTCTCCATGGCTAGGTTAATCTAGCGAGACAATATTCCGTTTCTGTCCATTGAGGGATAGGTTTGCTTTTTTGTTTCTTTTTTTTCTTGTATTATTTTTATTATAACAGAATTATTATTCTTAAATTATTTTCCTCTCGAGAAGAAAATACTTGTATTGGGGTTTTATTTTGGTAGTTAAGTCTCAGGGTAATGTGAAAAGAATGAACAGATAATTGAAGGAGAGGATTGATTCCCCTTGCGATCACCTTTCCCCCCTCCTCCCTTAGAATAGTTCCCACCAAATAATGAGAGGCTATTAATATTACAATTCCAATTAATTTCTTCTGCTCTTTGCACTCTAATTTAGAATTTAAAAGAAGAATTAGTCATAGAAAAGAGAGCGAAAAAGCAGTATTATTTGAATTATCCCCTTTTATCTTCAAAAATCAAAAGACATATTAACTAGACACACAGCATTTCTCTAAATAGCTTGAAATATTCCATATTAACAATTATACTAAAAAAAACAAATATTTTTTTTTGTCATTATTCCCAACCAAATATTTATCAGTCATCACATATCTTTCTTCGCTTTGACAATTGCTTATGGTGAAGATGTCGCTTGGAAGTTAGCCATCCATTTGGTTAATTACTTATTAATTTTAAATGGGTTCATAATTGGCTAGATCTCTTTCTTCGCATTTCTTAACTTATCCATGTGGATATTCTTAGATTGAGGTCTCTCAGAAGAATCCTTAGTCTTGCTGCCATTGTGGACTCTCGTAGTACTAGAATATGGTTGCATTGCAATTGAAGACAATGGAGTTGACATCATCATTACTCCAGGGGTATGCGATTCAAACACAGGAGAAGGAACATTACCTAGGATGCTATTAATAATAGTTTTACTACTGTGATTGTGGTTATGATTATGCTAATGCTAGGGATGCAATGCAGACGTTCCTGCTGCTGTTGGTTCTTATCGGTTGAGTGATTCCTCTGTTTTAGGGGTGAACAGCATGGAGTTTTAAGGATGATTCTACTGCATTTATTTAGTTTAATAAGACTACCCACCATTCATAAATGAATTCCAATCTATCCCCTTCGAAAGTTGTTTATCTTTATCTTTATTTGCGAATGTAACGATGCTCGAAGACTAAGGACATTTAGTGATAAAGCTATTCGGTGTTGCTGATGGAGTGAACAGCAACAATCCAATTGGATTACTTTAGGAACTCGCTAGAGGCGAAGATGATAAATCAATAGGAATATGGGAAGATATTGAATTGTGAAATTAATGTGAAGAAGTCTAATCTGTGTATTGCTAGAATTAGTGCTTAGTGAGAGATACAGAATGTGTGTGCTTGCTGGTGAGGAGGATAGAAGATAATGATTGTGTGCGCAAGGGGGAAGAGTAAAATTCAGAGTAGAATCGGTTGTTTGGTTTAGATGATGGAGGGTTAGAAGGTATTTTTGTGTTTTGAGTTGTAGTAGTAGTATTTGGGAGACATTCATTGTATTTCGGACTACGATCTTCGCTCTCAGCGCTACCGCTGTTGAACGGATTGATGATCATGTGATAATCACCAAGCGAATTTGGTGATGGCTATTGACTAGTCATAGGTAAGTATGGCTAAGATGGTGAAGAAGAAGATGGGCGAGGAGAGAATAAGAATTAATTAGATTTTGGCTGTTTATCTTGCTATTTCTGTTTTTCAGTTAATTACTATGATTTCATGCCATCCTTAGCTGCTGCTCCTGCTTCTGCTATGGGCTAATCTTATTAGCTTTATGAAGATGCTCCTAATGTTGTAGCTAAAGGAATATTCTTTTCTGAGATCGGCAATGACTTTTTCATTTCCTGCTGTTGATTTGAGATTATCTGATCATCTTCCTTGTTCCTTATCTTCAGTTGCTACTAAGTTAGACATGAACTCCAAGGCCTATGTTTAGAGCTATTAGTCATAGCACTTTTGTTGCTGTTGCTAATGTTGCTATTTTCTCTTAAGAGTTTTTTCTTCGCTGAGGATTACTGCACTTAAGACAACGACAACTGGACTTTGAGTTATTGAAAGGATTTCTGACTTCCAGGCTGAATGCTACCACTATTGCCTAAACTGCTAGGACCACAGTAAACTACGCGAATTAATTATTATGATTATTATTATTATTATTACTAAGGCTGCTATTACTACTCCTAGTTAGAATTAGTATCATTTTTTTCATTTTTACTATCCATTTCTGTTTACTTATCCTATTACTGCTCTTGCACTTATTCTGCAACCTATGCAACCTCCTCCTACTCTACCTTCTTTTACGTATCATTCTTCGGCGTAGAATTCTTTTAGTTTACGTAATTGACAGTGTATTGCCGATGATGAGAATGATTTGTGTTCAGTGAACCATGGAAATACTATGATTACTACAATACATGCTCTGTTCCTAGAGATAGAGTCCTCTAAAGATGAAAGAACTGTTTCTTCAATTACTTTCCACTACTTGGAAAGTAGATATGCGTGTTAGTTGAGTTAGTCACACTGCTAGGACTACCTAAGTTAGTAGTTATCAAGCTGGTTGATTCTAGCAACACCTATGATTTGTCTTAAGACTGTTGATGAGCAGCTTGAGTCTTAGGAGTATCTGCTGGAGTAGTGGGAGCAACAATTTTTAGCTAGGGTTATTACTATTCACTTTGTTGTTGTTTGACAAGTAATCCTGTTGCATTAGCAGATTTAGATAGATGACTGCTTGCAGATTATGTTCTTTTCTAGATTTTCAAATTGAAACCATAGGGATGCTATGCTAGTTTGGTGCTGTTACTAGCTTCAGTTTATACTTATTACATGCAAGTACTGCTGCTGTTGTTGTTGTTACCTTGCTTAGCCCCTTCCATTCGTTAGCAGTTCAGGACTATAGAATTAGATGACTAAGGATACACACATGCTGATTTGTTACTGCTCATCTCTGTTATTGTTTTCTATGGAAACAGAGTGTTATGAACACCTGCATTCTTATCATTATTGAATTGGTGACTCTTAAGGCAACCTATGTTAATCGAATTAGTAGAGAAAGAGTGATGCAGCAATTACTATTCAATACTGATTCTTTTATTACCCCCAGCATGTAGAATATTTCCCTCAAAACTAGAGATACCTGAGACATTACGATCATGCTACTATTATTCATATTACTACTACCTATCCTAGGGTATTCCATTGTTGTAATTCCTATCATCATTCTACACTTCTCCTTAGCTGTTGTACTCAAGCGCACTCTACGCCATATCATGCACTTCTTTCAACTTCTTCTACGACTGCTGCTGGATAATATTAATGTTCCTAGCAGAAGTTAGCAATGAATCAAGTAGTTAATGGAAGTCATTCTCATTATGCAGTTGTCCTTGAGTATTATTGTTATTAGCTTATGACTTTGGGGATTACTACGAAGATATCTAATTGTGATGATGTGACACAATATAATTGTTGAATTGCCTTGGTGAGAGTATCTGCTTCTACACTCGTCTCGTTATTTTATCTGTTTCTTCTTAGAACAGACTATTTGTTAGACTCATCTTAAACAGCTTCGATTTAGTCCCTTTGCTGTTGATCTTTCTATCATCAGACGACAATGATTCCTGCTGTTTTTTGCTCTTCATGGGTTTCTACACAATACAGTTCAGCACTGCTTCGTTTATCTTATCTGTGTCTTGCTTTTATCTGATAATATCTGTTGGATCACATTGGTCATTCTTATCACCACCACCACAACCACTGTGATTCCCTGATTCTTTGTCTTTCCCTTGATCATCTATCATGCTAGTATTAATCCCTCTATCCTTCCCGATTAGCTCTGTGATGGCGTGAGGCCGTTATCGCATGGCTTACTCAGCATATTCATATTTTTCTAAATCATTTTGCATTTTCGTGATTTCGTTTTCGATTTGTTTGCTAGTTGTTCTGTTTTTCTCGAATTAACTGATCCGCCAATTCGATCGCTCTTGCAATTCACGCTGCATGATTTCCATTGCGTCCGGCATCATCTTCAACATCCCTAAGAATTTCTGAAAAAGAAGGGGAGAAATTAAACTAATAAAATTGAAGTTGTGTCTCCTATTAATTAGCCATTCACATCATCCTCTTCTCTCTCTTTATCCTTACTTGTTTTTGAATCGCATAGAGAGTAGCTGACGTAGAGTATACCTCCGCTCGATACAGTCGATGAGTATTGAAGAGAATCTCTTCATGCCCGAAGTAGCTTGTGTTCCCTAGAATAGCAATCTTAATTCTTTTCGAGCTGTCCTTTGCTATCTGTCCCTTGTATTTTAAGTTGAAGATCTCCAGCATCGCACTGAGTTCATAGTCAGCAGATTCTGAGTTCTGCTTTTTATCCCGACCATCTTGCAGATTCTTGAACTCTTGGAATATCTACCAAAGAAAAAGAGATTTATCAAGAGAAATAAACTAAGAGAAAACATTTCAATTTTCTTGGTTTAGTATGTCTATGTGTATGCTGTTGTTACTTGCACTTCCCCTTCTCTGATGAAATACACATATTTAGCAGGTTCTCCTTGCTAATAAATCACTTAATTTTTCTTGAGCTCCTGTGGTTCCATTAATCTAAACAGCGCATCGAGTTTACTTCTTCCTAGTTGACTGAACAGCGCAAACTGCTAGAGGAAGCTTATGTTCCGTTGCTAAATCGTTTAATGATACTACGATAGAATCTTATCATAGGATTATTTTGAGAGAACTGCGAAAGTAGTTTCTTCTTTGCATATGATACTCGCTGTACGTCGAGCATTGTTGACCAACGCGATTTCTCCAAATGCATCGCCAGCACATAGCTCTCGAACGATGTCAAATTAAGGATATAATGTGCTAACTTTATCCTTCACGTCATTGAGGTCTTCGACAGCTTCATGGAACCGCGAGTGACTTGGAGTCTGAGGTGTCTTGTGTTTGGAAGATTTTTCTTCACGGAAATTGGCTGGAGAAATAGATAAAGAAAGACAAAGATTTGGAGAGAGAGAGAACAATTATTTTTCAAGAAAATGAAAATAAAAAGAGAAATCTACATTATCTGCGTATTTTCTGAGCTAGATTCAATGCTAGAATACGGGTTTTCTTGAGATTGTTGTTGCTGCTATTTTCAAGGGGCGTTTTTTATCCTTGCGGTGAATCTTATCCTTGTTATTTATTTGGGGACTCAGAATCTGAATGAGAACTTGATGATGAGGATGAACTACCCGAAGGAGATAATTCAGAAGCATTCCTCAATTGCTACTGCTAGTCAATCGGCGATTTGTCCTTGATTATGCTCTAGTGATGATCTTTCATCGCTGGGGAATGTACATGGATGGATTTGATTTCTGGATAGGTTACTTTAGGGGAGTTAGTGTCATATTTAGAGTAGTTTTTGTTAGGAATTTGCACGAATACAGCACCTTTAAGGATTATGTAGTATTTATAACCCATTTCATCTACAAAAACAAATAGAAAAATCACATGAAATGTCAGTCTAAGTGCACATAACTCCTATCCTACCGAACTAGAAGACATGCTGGAATCGCTTGAATTTCTCATATTTGATTTCCTGCAGGAGCCCTTCGAAATCTTTCTTCGAGAGAAACTCTTCTGCTTCATGAAAAAATTTGAGATTCAGAAATGCATTCTGCAGCGCTACAATCTCTTTGCGAGATTTCTGTTCCAACTGCAACAGCCGTGATATAACCTGTTGTTTTCAGATAACTTAGAACAAATAAAAGAAAAATTAGGCATTTGTACCTCTGTGTCAGCATCACTTTTCCACTCGATTGTGCGGGTTAGAAGTTCTTCTACAACTTTGTGGAATGGGATGCCATTTATTGGCATGCGAAAGAATCTCTACCGACTCTAATTCTCTAGCTTTTCTTGCAGCTGCCTTGCAATATAACCAGCTTTCGCATTTTGCTACTACTGCTGCTGCTGCATGATAAACTGCAGATGTTAGATAGATAGTAATGTAAGCTTTTCAACAACAAACAAAATATTTATTGATTAGCTTCTTTGATTTATTTTCCTGAGAGCTGAGAGAGAGATAATGACTTCTCTCTGTGTAGAGTATCTGTAATTTAATTAAAAGAGTTGCTAGAAACCAAGCCCTTTTTTCTTGATTTTTATTAGTACCCCTTTTTTATACAAATCTAATAGTCTAATCAATTGGGGCTGTTTTTTCAAAACCAGTGCCACTAATTCCAAATTGTAAAAAGTGATTTGAGTTATTAAATTTCTGATTAATTGACAGCCTGATTTTATTGTTTAATTTTGTAATCCAGTTCATTAGTATTCTAATGAAAATTTATATCTCTTAGCAATATCTGCTGATTCTATTAAATCATAATTGCTTTTTGAATAAACAATAGTCACAAGGACATAAATAAGCAAAGTCTTTCATTAGTTAAAAGAATAGGTGTTGTATCCACACTGTGTACTTGGTCATACTTTTAAATCAAAGTCAAAATGATTAATAATTATTCTAAAAATACTACTGCTTATCATCCTTGCTTTAAAGAAATAAACTGACTAAAGCAAATTCATTAAACGAATAAAATATGATTTTGGAAAAAAAATAATTGTCGTTTTACTTTTAACTTTCGAGTGAAATTTTAAATACACCTTCTAATTATTTATATATATACACATGAACCTAGTTTTATGGTTTTCATCCCCTTATTAAGTAAGTGGAGAAAAATGAATCTGAATAATATAAAATCAAATAAAAGAAATCATTAATACCAAAACTTTAAAAAATAATAGTCTAGTCTTAAAAACCTTAATGAATAATATTTGTTTTTGAGCCTAAAAACAAGTAAAAAGAATCCCCCCTCCCTCCCTCTCTAAACCAAAAAAAGCTACGAAATAGCTAATATTGCTATTTACAATATTTCTATCGAATAATATGAGTGAAAACTAAAAACACTAAGCAGCTTGTAATACCAGCCTTTAAGTGAGCGCAATTAAAAAACTCTTTAAAAAGTGATAAATAATAAATAAATGATAAATAGCACAATTCCTTCAGATTTTTGCTTTGTGAACAATGCAGAAACAAAGAATGACTGATTGTATGCATTTATCAAATCGGCAGGAGTTTATCGCTTTATTCTATGAAGAGGCAGGGAATATTAAAAAATATTTGCAATCATTTATAGATTATTTCCACTATTCTAATTTTTTAGAATTAATAATCAAACCAAAAAAGAAAGCACTTGCTTGATCCTTCAGATTACCCTTTTTAATTCCTTTCATAAAATATTCTAAGAAGTGAGAGGGGGTTTAACAGAGAGAAATATTAAATTGAAAAACTTTGAGAAAACTCTTAAATAATTGTACAACAAATAAAATACTTAAGATAATAGAAATGGACGCTATTCCTTCAGGGAATTTAAGTTCTAAAAGCTCCAACGGAGGTGCTTGCAGAAGCGCAGATGATCCTTAGATAAAATTGAGTGCGGCTATCGATAAGGTTATGTCTAAAAAATGCAAATTGCATCCAGGAAAGAATGCAAAATTTCTCCATCTGAAACCCAATTTGTAAAATCCAAGGATATGCATTAACTGTGTGCAGCACAATGAGATCCCAGCCAAAAATTACCTTTAGATTCGAGATGTCCTTTATGCGAAGAGTACCAGAGACTTATTCTCATACCCTGTCCTAGATGATGATCAGCTTCGAAATATAATCGAAACAATTTAAAAAATCTTAGATTCTGATAAAGATCAAATCGATGCTTTCTTTAAAGAATTGAATAGTAAAATTCCAGTTTTCATAGAAAAGAGCAAGTAATCTTAAAAGCTGAAACTAATCTAACTTGAAGATATCTATCAGCATATGACATGCTGCTGGGAGAAAATTCTGGATATAGAAAACTTACAGCGCCTTCTTTTTGAAGAAGACAATGAAGTAAACTTAATAAAATATATTGATAATCACATTTAGAACTCTGCGGATAATACACAAAAACTTAAATAAATCTGCGACTAATTCTAAGCTATCTAGGGAGAGTTTTCTGTGGATTAACCCAACAAAATTGGAAGTCAGGTAAGTTCACTTCTAGATGAAATCAACTTTTTCGAAGTCACTCCTCAATCTCCACTGAGATCTAATGAGCAAGTAAAATTTGGTTCATGGTTGTTTAGATACTGATTTAGAACTTGAGTGATAATAAAGCTATTGTCTCTACTGATTGCAGAAAGGTAAATAAGGAAATGAACTTTGTAGAAATTAGGAAGAGGTCAATCAACTCCAGAAGTAACTCGGAGATTATAAAAATTAGGTGAAGGAAAGCTAAAAAGAAAACAAAGAACTTTAGTAGCTTATTGAAGAATTGCTAAACGAAAATAGAAAACAATCAGAGGAAAGCTCAACTCTGAAGCAATAAATCATCGTATTTTAAAATTTCTCGATTTTTTCATTATTTTCTTTGATTTCAATTATTTTTCAGGAGGAGAAAGAGAAGAGTACTCGTTTGAGAGAAGAATACGACAGTGGACAGATAATTATTCAGTCATTGAATCAACAACTTAGTGACTTAATGGTAACTAAATAAATTGATAGCTGATCAGATTTTCTTGATATTTGAAGGGAAGATGCTTTAGATTAGGCATCAAGCAAGATTTTTCGCCAAGAAAACCAATTTGCAAAGCACGCAAATAGAATTTAATATTTAATAAGAAAGAAATATCAACTTAACTTTAAGGGGAAACAAGTAAATATATTGCTGCAAGATTTCTAAAGATGGCTAATTTCCCTCTTTCATTTTTCAATTCCACTCCCAAAAACCAGCAAACTCAACATGATGAGTGCTTTCCTCTTAATTTTTTTTAGCTTTCTACAAAAACTTCTCTCAAAAAAATACTCCCTTTCCTTTCGATCATAGGCAGAGGAAAGTAGTTTAGAAAACTTCACTCCTATTTCAATTTTTGTTATTTGTAATTCAATCAGAAAAAATTAGAGGAAACGAAATCCATTGATTTATTGCCTACATCCAAGCTAATCATGTCGGATTATTAGAACTCTAAAAGACTCTCCATAAGAAAGGACAACAATAATGAACTGAAATTGATAAACGAAACTGATAGCATGCAATGTGGTTAGGCCTATTTAGATTTTATCCTGGACCCCTCAACTGACTACGTTATCACTGTGAAGATTGAGTAAGCAAAAGGACAAGGTAAGTACTTCTTTTTCGGTCTGATGAAAGATTCCAATAAAGATACTAATCTTGGATATACTGATAGGCTAAGTTACTGTGAGTATAGAGGATGTCATGGACTCAACAACTGGGTAAAAGGTTTTCCTATTCTAAATGAAGATAACAGTATAGAAACTAAAATCCTTGAAGTACGCATCAATATCGAAAAAAAGATACTTAAAGTGGGTTTACTACCAGACTATGAATCGGCTGTTGAAGCAGATAACCCAGAGTTGATTGACTCAGCTACTCCTTACAGATTTTTTTTAAGCGGATTAAACTCCAAAACTAAGATTTCAATTACTAAGTTGAATATTGTTGGTGAATTTGACAAGAATATGTGAGCTCATTTCGTCTGAAGTGCACATGATAATATTTCATAAAAATCTGTGTCATTTTATGTTAGCACATTGAAATATATTTTCTCCTAAAATGGATCAGTTTATTTCGCTATGGAAATTATCAAAAGTACAAATAAAATGTTTGATTTAAATGTAGCAAAGAACAACATGTAGTATATCTTAAAAACCTTGGAAAGTTCTAAAAACATAAAGAACTAAATAATTGTATTGTTCAGTAATTAATAAAACAAAGGCCCTCTTATATTAATTATTTTTAATGCTATTTTAATTCTAAATGCATTGGAATTGCTTCAGATTCTTAAATATTCTGTTTGGAGTAGAGAAAAAAAAATAATCTTAAGTCGTGCAGATCGAAAAGAAAAAAAAGAAAAATTTTCACTACTAAGCTTAGTGTATTTCATTTCTCAAAATGCAAGTCAAACCTGAAGTGAGTTATCTTATCAATTAAGTTGTTGCAGAGTTAGTTATTTTCTATGTTATCTTCAACTTCTCCTTATTTTATGTGTTTTTTCTTGATCTTTTCCTACTTTTGCTCTCTTCTTCCTTAATCTTCAACAAATATTTAAAAAGAAATATTTCTATTTTCTTAAAGGTTTGTTAATAGCAATCAATAAAATTTTCACTTCATTTATGTACATTTTCTTAAGATTATTAAGCAAAATGTTATCAATCTTCTTGCTATTAAGCTAGTTTCAATATATTTAACATAAAGTAAACGAAAATCAAGTAAGTCTACTGTAATATTCCATCTCTTAATCAAATTTTTTTTTCATAACTTCCATTCGGGGT
>Ga0302271_10001707_pt1 | contig 20821 bp, 13 predicted proteins | sample III_Bog_N1_1_FD_198767 | JGI IMG/M metagenome (GOLD analysis project Ga0302271, IMG submission 198767) | Peat permafrost microbial communities from Stordalen Mire near Abisko, Sweden - III_Bog_N1_1 | ecosystem: Environmental > Terrestrial > Soil > Wetlands > Peat | place: Sweden: Abisko... | reverse complement strand
AAATAATTGAATTCTTTAAAAAGAAAAAATCTTTTAAAATCAGTTGTGAGCAGATCCAGAAAAGATAATTTATTAATCTAAAACTTGCAACTCTTCCTGCTTCAATATTCTTGGGTAACTCTTTGAAATAGAGTTAATTAAGAAATAGCTCAGCTGTAATTGAAGTATTCTCCTCTCCTAATAATGTTTGTGTTTTTCGTTTAACTTCGATTAATAATAATTCCTATTTTGTCCTATTTTGTTGCCAAGTTGTGTAAAAAATAGACCATAAAAAGAAAGATAAAAATAATTGAAATGTTCGATCTTTATAATCTATTTGATCAAAGGAATCCTTTTAAAATATGAATCTCCTTGGTTGGAGTGCTCAAAAATCAACGAAATTGAAAATGGTCTAAAATAAATTTTTTTTTGTATGCTAAAAAAATATCCAAAAAAAAATAAAATACAACTTTAACTTCTTAATTAGGAAATGACTGCAATAAACATGCTCTAAATTTTTCAGCAACATAATATTGAATCTTGAAGAGAACTTATTTTTTATTTTGATTCTTAGTTTTTTCCTATTTTCTTCTTCTGCATAACTATTCAATCGCATTTTTTAACCTAGATATTTTCCTTTTAAACTTTGTCTTAAAAATCTTGAATACGTTCATTTTTAATTCTGAGAAGCATTATTAATTGAAGTATTTTATATACGTTCCAAGATCCCTTCTAGCGATTCTAGTTTCTCAGGATTGAAACCTTAATCTAAACCATGACCTAAAGTTTTCCCCAAACCCGGAGGTGGAAGTCGAGTATGGAATACACTCGCATTCATGACATGTCTTGGAGCTCTGTCTCTAGGGTTCTAAGTAAGAAAACCAATAGCTTGCTTTGCTCGAAGATATTCATTCGGTCTCGGTGTGATCAACGGTGGTAAGAGATTTCCTGCATTTTTCCTATCCGAAATATGTTTATTTTGATAAATTAACATGTTAAATTCATCATTTGGATTTTTCATGAGCTACTGCGCAGAAGCAGCTTTTCTTTCAGATGCATATTTTTCCTGTTTTGCTCTGATCACTTCGAGTTCTTTGAGTTATTAGTCGTTTATTTGATCGAGGCTAGACATCGATTCGATGAATTTAGATCTATCTGAGATAATTATTGTGGAGTGTTCATGTTGTGAAGCGCTGGCTTTTTTGAGTCTAGAGTAGTTCATGGACTAGTTGTTTTTCACTCGGGAGTCATTGTTATTCAGCAGCATAAAGCTATTGGGATGTAAATGAGCATTCATGGAGTCATTTTGTTGAAGTGATTCATCGAAAGTTAAAGTATTTTTCGTATTATTTTGTACAATTGGTTAAAGCTGAGATTTTATTAAATTGCCTGATTTAATCACCGCATTGTATTCGTTTCTCGTCATTCTGATTGTGTTTCCGTTTTGAGACAGTGTCGTGTTTAGCATTGATGAATTCAGAGTGGAAGTGTCCAGATTAGCACCGAAATTAGGTCCTTTTTTCTGTTTTACTGGATCGATCAAAGTCACTCCACTTGCCATCTTAAACTCATCAAACATCTCTTTTCCATCACCTATTCCACCATAAAATTACCCTCCCGTACGATCTAAGCCTTAGTTATTCACTGCAGCTGCTCCTTAACCTTATTGAAAATTCAATCTCTTTGAATTTCGTTTCTCTTCAACTACTTCAATTGACGTTTGTTATTATTACTATTATGACTACGGTTGAGTAGAATTCTAATTGCTATTTGCACCATTTCCTTATTGAGCTCCTTCTTTTTAAGTAGCAGAGTTTGCAGGAACGGTACTAACTGGTTTTGTATCAACTTTTGTAACTTATGAGTTTACTGCATAATTGAATGGTGGTAATTTATCCGTTTTCACAGGATTTGTTAAGATAAATTTACCATCGAAGTCATATGTAAACATCTTCTTGTTGACATCTTGCATTCCCCTTAGCCTTGCTTGCTGCTCTTTCAATTCCTAGCTTCGAATCGCTTCGAGTTACATTTTTTCCTGTTTTATTAAACTTTCTCGTTCTTTTAGAACTCTTAGTTATTCTTCTTCTCTAATGATTTCTCTTGGCACACTTAAATCCACAATCTTCAATGTTTTGTCTCCCTCAAAAAGACTTTTCGATGTGCTTCCTCTGTTCGCTGAACCACCCATAGAACTTCCTAAGAACGCATCACTTTTCCTTGACTTATCATATTAAATGCTTTCTGTTTAATTGTTTTGCAAAAAATGAACCTTTTTTAGATACAGTCACACCGCATAAATAATGGGATTTATATCTCAAATGTGTTATGTACTTCTAGAGTGCTGTGAGATGCTTTGAAGATCGGCTTCTTTATTGATTGAAGGATATAAATTTGAACCAGCTGGGTGCTCTTATCTCTCTAGTGCAACTGAAAAGGCTTTCCAGTTTTCATGATGTGATGGATGGGGCTCATAATCCTCATGAATTGTCTCATTCTCTGCCAAGCTTCGATCATCATAAAAGAGAAGTTCTTACTTCATTATGAGCTCTACAAGATAAGTGTTATGAGAAAGAGAGTGGTCTGTCATTTTTGAATTCAAATAGCTATCATAAAGCAATGAAGATCCGTCTGTTAAGATCTTCTGAATGACTCTATTCGCAAACACTTCTGCATCGGTGACAACACTTCCTAACCCATTGGAAGTCAAGCCATCGTAAAGTATATTCATGTTCATCAAATAAAACAGCTATTGTGTTGTCTTTTCATCTATGGAGCTATTCCGTTAAGAAGGAGAACTCTCACTGAGTTCTGCCATCGACATCGTTTAATATAAGTTTCCTTTTTTTTGAAACAGTGCGTGCGAGTGTTATGTGTGTGATTATTTGGAAATTAAAACTCTCCTGGAGAAGGTTTCACATAAAGAAAAAACAATTTTTTGTTAGGGAGAGGGGAGATAATTTGATAAGTAATATGAATCAGCCTTGGAAATAATCGCAAAACGATACAAATATCTATTTAATGAAGCAGTTACCTATTATCTGAAGAATGAATTTCAGGATAACAAAAACAAAGAATGATATTGGAAATTATAGTCTGAAGTAACAATTTTATTGGAGTTTAGAATTCAAGATGGAATGGATACTATGGGCAAACGAGAATCGTACTGAGATAACAAATGAAAATAAATAAGCCACTTACGACATATAGGATTTAGAATTGTCAACAGCTTCAATGATGGTGTCGATAACTTTAAATGGGTCTCCTACAAGTATTGTTGGTTCTAGAAATATTCAGAATTAACTAGTCTGGCTCAGAAGAAAAAGGTGAATCTTTCTGATATCAAAAAGAATAAAAGAAACAGCAGTGGATTCTTAAAAAGAGAGGATTAGTTAACTTGAAGAATTGTAAAAAATCTTAAAAATCATCAAATCAGCACTATAACAAATTTAACATAGGGAAATCTAACTTAAGATGATCTTCTCTATTGGTCTAAAAGTAATTTTATTGTTAATGCTGTTGGAATGGCTGATTGTAAAAAAATATTTCTTGTTTGTCTTGAAAAGTCAACTTTTATTGTAGATTTAAATGACAAAATTTGATACAATTAATTCTACATTTTGAATTAGTGATTGCTTCATAATCTAATTTCATTTAAAATAAGTCAAAAAAGAGGGATTCAATCAAAAGTAGAAGGATAACCGCTATCATTTTGATGGTCTCTCTCTCTCTTTTTTGATATTTCACTGCAAATCAATCAATTCCAGAAAACAGACTTGTAAAAATTTAAAAATAAATAACAAAATACGCCTACTATTCGATATTTTCAAGCAATATCGGGGATATTACACTAATTCCTAGAAAACAAAAAGGAAAAAAAGTATTGGCGGAGGAGAAGCTGTGAGTGGAAAAACAAATTAACTCTTGCAACTAAACAAAGTTTTAGAAATTGTATTTATCTTTGAAAAGCAGAGGAGGAGGAGAAAATCAGAAAGAATCTTCTAATCCATAGAAATTAAATCAAAAATGGAAAAAACTGAGAAAGGTCGAGGCGATTAAGCTGATGATGTTGAACCTGAGAGATCAATCATTATCGATATCGCTGATTAGAACAATAATAATCACTGTGATCATGCTAACAATTATACAAAAAACAATTCTTCTCTTAGACATAATAATATTTACTTAAGCAGCTACCACGCCTTATCGCTGTCTTCCGTATCGTGTTAGTGTCCATCCAGTGAGCTTATCTAAGGCGACGCATTAATGCAAAAGAACCTGCTCAGCAATTATCAAAGCATAAACAATACAACTCAACATCCATTTTTTAATATTTCGAACTAATTTATTCCCCTAAAAAAAAATAACTATTAAGCTCTCCTCATTTAAACAGAGTCCTTAGCGAATACTTCTATCGCTGACGAGCACAAAAACATCGATTTACAGATGTTTTCATCTTCTCAGAAACCAATATTCATAGCTAACTCGAGGAGAGTACATTCGATGACTGAAAAATTAACTAAAGTAGAGGAAAAACTCAGGGAAAAAAGAAGAACAGAAGGTATGAATTATTAAGCTGAAACATAAGAAATTATTGATGTTGATACTATGAATGAGTCTTTGCCATAAATCATCCCGAAATTCTCCTATCGAGTGAGTATGCCATCGAATATTCCGAAAAATCAAACAATTCTGACAACGTAAAAATCAAATGCTTTTAGATTTTAAATTCTACAAGAAACGGCAAAGTCACTTCCTATGCATTCGTAGAGATCCCCTGCGATTGTTAACTTCTTCAATCTTTTAAATACTTCATATGAATTAACGAAAGAAACGCCCCAGCAATGTGCGCACCTTTTACTGACTCTGGAATTGCAGTTGAATCTTCTGTTGTCAGTGACAGCAGCTCCCATCGATGATCTAGAATGTAGTAGCTTTAATTCACTATAAGAATTACTCCTCACTGATCAAGATGACCCTGGAGATGAGGGTGTAATTTGAAAAAAAATAAATGTGACTCAAAATATTCAAAATCAACAACTGGAACTTCTGAAAGTTTTCTTAATTTTTTAAATGATCAAAAGCATAATAATTTTAACTTAAAATCAAATCTCTTTCTTGTAAATGATATTTATGTTGGATTGTCAGCATATGAGGGAATTCTTTTATGAATTTATTAACAATTAAGACTATCATTAAAGATCTTTAAGAATCATTCTAAACTCAATAGTCCTTTCGCATTAGAATTCTTGCCTTATTTTCTGCTCTTTTGTGTTTTCCTTGCTTTACATCAAGAACATAATTTCCCTCATCATCTTCACAATTAACTTCCATTTTTCCTTTTAGTTTTTGCTTCTTCTCAATCAAACTAAAAAATAATTAAGGGGGAGAGAGATGTTAAACCCTTTTAATTTTGATTTCTTTTAAACGGCAATTATTATTATTATTAATCTGGTCTACCCGTCATTTGGCAAATAGAACTCAATCTTTTCCAAATTAAATAAAAAGATCAAAGTTTGCTAATAATTCCAAATCATTCTCCGTTAAGAAAAAAAAGAAAAAGAGGGGGCAATACCATTTACGAGCTTTACCAAGTATGGATGATTGTAGTTTTTGAGCATTTTCATTGCGAGAGAGAGTGAGAGAGATAATTTTTTAATATGCAACTCTCTTCATCTTCTCTCTCGCATTCTGTAAATAACAGAGGGCAAACAATTCAATCTCCATACAACACATTTCCGCATATGCGCCCTCTTACCTTTGATTTCTCCTTCAAAATTAGACAAAAAGAAAACAATCATTGTTTTGCTTAAAATAAGTCTAAAATTGTTATGTATTAACCGTCTTTCAAAATACAAGCAATTTTACTGCTTGATTAACCATACCAATAGAACAGCCTGCTTGCTTTGTGCTTTTTTTAGAGCATCACTCATGTATTTCATTGAGTTGGATGTCTCGATTTTATAAAGAAAAAAAAAACAATCGTTTAAATACAAAAATTATCCAATACAAAATCAAATCAAAAAAATCAAATATAAATTTAAAAAACAATTTTCAAATTTAATTACAACGAATTAATAAAAAATCAGCTGTATAGGAGGGTTTTAGTATTTATTTGAAAATTAGTGAATGGGAAGGGGGGGAGAGAATGTGGGGGGGGAAGAAATATGCTTGAAAGTTAATTCCTTAAGATTTTGGGGAATACTTCGTTCTAGTTAGTAGGTTGGAAAAGACATAATGACAAGATATTTACGAGAAAGAAATATCTCAAGTCTTATGTTATTCAATAAACCTTGCAAATTATGCAATTCAAGTACTATTATTAATAAAAGCAATTGATAAATATTTGCTTGAATATTTTCAAAAACTGAGATAATCCAACCCTGAAAGTAAATGTGCATTTTTGTATATGATTTCAAAGAAAAAAACTAAAAAACTAAAATAATTAAATCTAAAACACTTGAATAACTGAAAACAACAAGTAGAACAATTGCTAAATTGATTTCTACTTTGAAATATGAAGTTATTTTTCAAAAATAATAAACTTCAACTCTTATTTTAGTTCTCCAACAAAATAGCATTCTTTTTCTTTCTATTTTACCTTGAAGATACACAACCATTTGAATTAAAAAAAGCTTAAATGAAAAATTAAATATGATTCTCTAGAACATTTGAAACCACATCAATTAATGGTACTGGGGGATGACCTTTCCCCAATTTATTTTAGATTTTTTGTTTTGTTTAATTTGTCAGAAAAATAGCTGAACTTGAGGTAAATAATTGGTCAGTTTCCAAATTAACCCCAAATGAGGATCGCAAGGCCTCAAAGCGCTTAAGTAGCTATGAGCTAGTTCCCATGTGAGTTGGAATCGGCTAAGGTTTCAAGAAAACAACTCGCAACTTAGAAGATGTATGGTTTTTATTCTACTCTCATTCATCAATGAATATGTGATTTGTTTGTGTATTTTCCAAGGGAAAACTCACAATTTGTGAAGGTCGAAACACAGAAATACAAAGAAACTACCATAGGATACAACAGTTCAGTTCTCTCCAGTCAGAGAAAGAGTATTCGATAATTCCTAGACACTGGTGGAGGACTCAATTATAAAAACTCTGAAATGAGCTAAAGCACAACATCTTTCCTCACCAGTAGTCAAAGTTCTTAGGCATTAAACTCTATTGAGCGGCATTAATCTGCGGCTAGTTTCTGGAGAATGGGCAGACAAGAAAAAGAATAATAAGGTAGTATTTATCTTGGTTTTTTAGGAAAAGATAAACAAGGAGATAACGAAGAACTCAATGAATTAACTAAGGCAACAGATGAGAACCTTGTTTTGAGAGTGAAACTGCAAAGGGGGCAAGTAAGATAAATGAAATTTCAAAGGGATGAGAGAATAATAAATTTCGAAAAATAGAGTTGTAAGCTTGAATTACAAGAATAATAAAAAATCAGAAAAAGAAACTAAAATAAAACAGAGTTTGTCATGATCAATGATGCTTTTTCAGATTGATTCAATGCATGATGCTCTTTGTGTTTGTTAAATGCAGAGCAGAGAAAGACAACTTAGAAAGAAAATTGAAGAGAAAGAAGAATGTGACAGATAACTCTTAGAGACAAGGTAGCAGATTGTTTAAGTTGAGAAGGAAATAAGAGAAATCATCGAGAAATTGAGAGAAAGTGAGAAAATGAGAACGGATTCACAAAAGCAGGCTGAAATTAGCATAAATTTGAAGAATGAGCTATAATAGTCAGATCTAAAGATAAACTTCATTGATAAATTAAGATAAAAAAGGTATTTTAAGAACATATTCATTTTAAACAATCACTTGTCGAGATTAGGAGGTTAAAAAATGGTTTAAATGAATAATAGGGGTGGAATAGATGTTGAGAAGATTATTTCCTAGGAGGAACTCAGAGTGCAGAAAGAAAATAGATTTTTAAATCAACGAATGTCAAATACTGAGAGGGATCATGTAAGAATTAAAATGCGTTTTTATTAAAATCTTTATGCCCATTTTTACCAATTGTATTTACATGCTTGTTATGAAAAAGCACACTCTTAAAGAAGATTACACACTTATGATGGAGTTGCATCACTTATTCGAAGAAGAATAGACCGAAAACGAAATATTGCAGATCTAATTAGCATCTCTAACTGAAAAGCTAGAACATTTTGAGTTAGCCAACGAGTAAACAGAAGCTATCCCATAAAGCGAAGAATTTTAGCTGATAGCTAATCAGAATAGTGAATCTAAATCTAAACTACAAGAAATTCAAGCAGAAAATAAGCAATTAATGGATTTAATCGCAGCAGCTTAAGGTAACTGCAATGATATTTCCAAGACATCATCTATGGAGGATTCTACATCTCTCAAATTATTCCGATTCAAGAAAAGTAACAAGAAATAGATGAACTTAGATAGACGAAGCTAAGAGAGTTTGTTTCCGAAATGGATGCAACAATAAGTTTAACCAAGCAGCAATAGTCAATAGCCACTAAATCGAATGTCTTCTGATTCTCAAATAGCCCTGCAAACTATTAAAAATAGTGGAAGAAAAGCAACGAATCTTAAAAAATCAAACAGCAGCAGCAATAACCAAACAAATTCAACTCTTTAACTTATCCGTGGGAATAATAACCCTAATAGCATGATCAAGACGGGTAATTATGTTAAACCTCTCCCTGAAACTACACCTGCTACGCCTGTAAGACAGTAATAACCTCCAAGAGGATAATTTTTCATGGATTCGATGTAATTCAATTCGTTGTCATTTGCCAAAAATGATCCGAAGATTTCGAAGAGGTACACATAAATCAACAATAGCAGCAACATCAGTCAAGGTAACCTTGGTTAAGATTAAGGAAATCTAATTGGAAATGATAAAAAAGGGAAATTATTTCTTGGAAACAATAACAAGAATGGAGAAAGTAGCGAGAATAATAATAATAATAATAACAGAAAAATCAAAACCTAAGACGATTCTAGCAAATTAGATATAACTAGCAATTCTAGAGATCAAAAAGAAGATGACTATGCCAAGAAACAAGAGAAAAGTGCATCATTAACATAGAATCTTCTTGTGAATGACAAGAATAAGAAAAGAAAATTAGTTACTGCAACTAGCTTGCAAAATTTCAATCAATAAAAGAATCTATTATCCGAGGAGAATATTTTGAACTAGGATAGGAATCATAAAACAAGTAGATCAAAGCCATCTGAGGGATTACCTACAATAATAGGATACAGCGACTCTGAACGAGAAGCATTTGTATCTTATTGCATGTCAGGAGTTGATTTTGAAACGAAACAAAAATAGTATGAAAGTATGATATCTAAATAAGAATATCTGGTTTTTCCAAATCCATGTAACTTCTACATGCCAATCGTTCTGTCAGCACCGTTAAATTAGATAGCTTAGCAACTGTTCTCGTTTGATTACAAGCTTTATGTGAGTGATCTTAAGAAATTAAGAATGAAAACTTCTCTGAAGATTTAAGAGCAGATTATGGAGAAATTGTTTTCAAATGATACGAAAATCAAAGATAATAATTGCTATCAAAGTAGCAAAGGGAAAACAATGAATAACAGCAGTTTCAGCAGTAACAGTTAGTTAAAATAACCTAGATAATAGACGCATTATTTCTTGCCAGAACAGCAAACATTATCTTTATCTTAAGTTCTTAAGGATCCAGAAATTCTTCGAATTTTATCCTTCAATCCTACTTCAATTCCCGAGTAGATCATCTCTTAAATCTAGTTAACCTCTTCACCTTAGAGTCTAGGTAACACACAAATCTATTTCTGTAGCTATTTCTCCTTATATTTACATTGTTAAATCTCCAATTCAGTGAATCTAATCAATTCCCATAAAAAATCTATTTTTAAAATAGGAGAAGGAAAATGTTATCGCGGAGTGCTATCCTTGACGAATCAACGCTGTAGCTTGATAGAGTACCCAATCTTCTCAATCTAACAACTTAAAGCGATTCTTTAATCTTAATAAATCACAAGTTCCATCACAAGCCCATTTCTTTTAAGACCTATTTTTACGTATCTTCAACAAAATCAAAATATCGATAATTTCTAAATGAATGCTATTTATTCTCCTTTGCTGATGACACTTACTTCCTTCTTGAATTCCTTCTCCGTGACTATCTCAGCTCGATTAAAGATCTGCTTTGGTATATCACTAGGCGTATTAGATCTCCATAGAAATTATTTTATCCATACAAATCTGTAAACCGATACGATTATCCTCAATGAAACTCTAACACCACTCATAGCTGGGTTACAAGAAACGAATATATAATAACTCTAAAGCGGATAATTTGATTTTTCAATAGATCTCATTGCTCTGGGGAATATGTTCAAACAAGTCTTACTGGAAAGCTCCAAGGGAGGGTATCCTTCTTTTGTTTAAGAAAAACAAATCAAAGGAATCATTGACGCATGCAATCGCCCAAATGAATCAGTGCAGAATATAATTATGAAACTTTAAGAATTGCTAACAGAAGAGGATTTACAAGTAAAATTGCATTCAATTTCTGATAATTATTGAGTTTAAACTCTTTGATTTTTAAAATTAGGAAATCAAGAGAATTCAAGGTTAGTTATTCAAACTGCCTTAAAACGAAAACGCTGAAGATCAAGAGCAAGAGAATAACTAAACTAGCTATGACCATACTCTGTTTGAATCAGCTAGGCTCTGTTCTTCTTAAAACCAAAAACCATAATAGCATACATAAACCTCTGATGAAATCAAACTAGGACGACTATTCAGAGCATCTACTGAAGAGCAACTTGAATGTACCATGGCAATGTTTCAAATTGACTAAGTCGTATGTAGTGGTAGTAGTATGCTTCTCCGCTAAGGTGAAGATAGCATTCAATACATGCGAAGTGAAAATGATGGGAATTTGTACGTCGATGAGGGAATAAATGCGCAAGAACTTGTGCGATGCTAATTGCTAAATGGATTACCGATTATCACTAGGGAGCTTGAAGATGAATTTATCGAGGTTATTACGGAAGGAAATCATATTCCTGATAGTTGTGCTTCAAGTAGTTAAGGTAATGTTATCAGATTTGATGGCTTTGAAGGCAAGGAGTGTTTTGTAGATCTTTCGAAGAGAAAAGTTAAATTAATTGATAGCATTGATGGATCTGAAATTGAATACTCACCGCTAAAAATAAGATCCAGGAGACATCACAAAGACGCTTGGCTTGTGGAGACAGGTCGAAGTTGCAGCTTAAAGATGGTGGAATGTGCAGTAAGTATAACTCTTCCAAACATAAATTCTAAAGAGAGGTTCAATGCATCATCTTCGAATTTCTACTGTGAACTTGTTAATATAAATCCAACGTATCTTCTGACGTTAGTTAGTAAGAACCCACGAAAAGATACTGGCTTAGGTACCTAATCGTCAAAGGAGATCGATACGTCGAGATAAACTAGCTCTCTAACAGCGATGTTTGATTCTTAATTCGGGTTAACAACTTTCTTGCCCAAAAAGAATGCAATATTGATAAGTGATATTATAATAAAAGGTGGATGTCTAGGGTTAGCAATTGATGCAGAGAATTCATAGGTGTTCTTTGGGATATTCGTTTCGACTGAGAATCCATTGATGATGAATGGGTTTAGGATAACTAAGGATCAACTCATACCAATTTAAAAATATGATCTTAAGGAATTTACCTAGAATCTATTGTGAGGGGTATTCAGTTACACAAAGAGATTTTGTAAAAAGAATTGGGAGTTTTAGGACAAATAGACAATCGATCTTTTATTGAAATAGTAGGAGTAGTAGCACAAAAAATGTAAGTCACTCAAGAACTAAATTGTACTAAAAATATCTCATTTTTGAGTGTAAACAATACTGGAGTTTATTATTATCTTTATGAAACTTGTAGTCTTGCTTTGGATTTACGAATCCACAAGTTATTCTTACATTTTCTTCCTTCCAATTAGATCCCTTTTTATCTTTCTTTTACTAATACGATTCTCCCTCCAAATCTAAGCTGTTTTTGCAATATTTTCTGCTCATTTTCTAAACAAGAAATTTTACATAAAAACGTTTCAAGTGTTAAGTCAATAGGATAAAGATCAAAACTGTATAACAGCTGATCCTAGAACAAGCCAAGATATTCCATTGAGACAAAGCGATCACAAGAAGTTCTACCCAACATTGTTGAGGAAATATGGAGCACCCCAGTTTTCACGATAGATCTTTTTTCCAGTTTGTTCACAGATATCCTTGGGAGTCTTATTCTTTGTTACCATTCTGAAGTATGCCATGCATAGTGCGTACATGTTGATCTTCTTGCTGACACACTCGAAGCGACAGTGTCTAAGTCCAGAAAGTAGCAACATAGATGCAATAACAGGATTTCCCCATGGATTAAATGTCCTAGCAGGAGTGATCTTGATCTTAAATCCATTGAACTAACCTTCAAGTGGCTCAGGGACAGTATGGAACACATCCAGAGGAATTGCAATAAAGCTTCTCTTGCAATGGAGAACTGCATTATCAAGAGCTTCTTCGAAATCATTACCTTTACCCTTTGTAACAAAAATGAAAAAGATTATTTTTCAACAGCAAATTACTAAAAGTGAAGTAATTTTAATCTTCTTTAAGTATGGATCTCAATCTGAAATTTCCCTTACCTTTCCGTATCCAATGAGTCCATTTCCGTTTCCCATAAAGATGATGTAACGGTAGTGATTAATTCTGTTGAGAGTAGTCACTTGAGTTGTAACTCCTCTATCAAGCATAACGATCATGAAATCATCAGCAAGTCCCATTCTCATTTCCTTTGTCTTGTATCCAACATTCCTGTCACTCAAAACCTTAGGTTGCTTATCAATGGTGAAGTCTTCTTCATGCGCATCATCTTCAGCTTCGTTCATTTCATGTTCTTGTGAATAGTCAATCTAGAAAGTTCGGAAGAAGAAAAAAAGTAAAAATTAATAATGTTTTCTTTCGATTGTTTCCAGAAACTCAACAAAAAGAGAGAGAATCAAATGAGAATTCTGTGTATGGATCCTCTTTTGTTTTCTCTATTCCTTTTCGTTATCCTTTTCGGTCATGAATCGATTAGATTATATTTGTTTTGAAAAGAAACCCTCCTGGAATGTAGATTTTTTACAATATCAATGGGATCGTTGATTTTCTTGATTTTTCTGTTTCTGAACTCCTCGATCATGTCAATTTCTTCTTGTCTTGTTTTTGTTCAAGGGAAATACACATAAACAAACAAAGACTTTATGCTCTCAAAAGCATCTTTTATACCTGAGTTGATTTGACTTAGTCAATGTAGAATTCTCCCTCGCATAATGCGAAAGATCCAGAATATGAGGGAATTCTTTGTGTTTTGCTTAGTAGTCCTTGATGAATGATTTGAACTCATTGTCGTATCTAGCGGTGACATCGATGGTTTCTTTTATTGATCCGTTCTTCGTTTGTTCTTATAAGAATCGCTGGAGAACTTGTTTGTCTGCTACAGTCTATTTAACTTTGAACTTTTCATTGATTTTATGCATTGTTTTCTCGACTCGATCGCTTCTCGAGAAGCACTAAGCGATCCGGAATACTAATCCTCTTCGATGCATGTATCTTAAAGTTAGAAAGATACTTAAGGAATTAATATTTTTTTCTAAGAATTATCTTTTTAGACTTTTGTTTTTATTCGCTCTTTCTTTCAGCAGATTTTTTTACAGAAAAAACAAAAATTACACAATGAAAAAAACCTAGATAGCATCAATATTGGTTTAGAAACACATAGGTGGGGGTAGATACACACATGCCTTCAGGATTCATTTTACAAAATATAAATACAGTAACTTTTACATTCGAATTACATTTCAAAATGATTATTGCATGCATCCTAACAATTAACAACAAACTACTTTGGTAGTTAATTCTTTGAGGTGGATGTCAAAAAAGAATTTATATAATTCTCCGTATCATCTTGCTCTTCTTTAGGTGTAAAGTTATCAAGGATACAAGAAGATTGAAAACAGCCATAGTGAAAGATATTGATAATTTCTATACCAGAAAAATAGCCTGCTTTTGTTAGCATTTACTACTTAAAAGCTCAGATTGAGTTATGTGTTATTTTTGTTTTCATTTTTCATGCAGCAATTACTTTGATGTTTGCAAACACGATCAAGATTGACCCTAGAATACTCACAGCACTTAGATCTTAATCGAATACGTAAATATCTACAAAAATTTATATGATAATCTACAGATAAGTCATCGGTATAATAGATTTAGATCTTCCAAGTGGTAATGCCTTTGAAAACAGTGTCTACCCTAGAAAATACGAGAAACCAGCTGAAAACAGCATACCAAGAGTCAAGAGATTCATGAAATGATTATTACTGTTGTACTCCCTCCAGACTATCATGATGCTTGAAGTCAGAATCGATCCAAGATAGCCATACTAAACAAGAACAGAAGAAGGTATTTTGCGTCTGTAGTGGAAGATAATCACATCCATTGTAGATAGACTGAATGAGAAGATAATCGCAAGGAAATACCCAAACGTTTAGTGCCGAATCGTATTTTATTCTTCTCTGGATAATGAGTTGAAATCGATTAACTCGTCATCGTCAGATACAAAGATCGAGCCTAAGAAACCAGGCTAAATTATCAGCAATACACCACAGAAAGTGAGAAAAAATGGGATTAAAATAGGTCTTTTCATGGGTTCTTCAAGAAATAGCTTTGCAAAACAGCATTTCACAATAGGATATGTGAGTAGAATTGAAGCAGCTTCGGAGAGCTTCAAATATTGATAAGCACCGATCAAGCAGAAATCGATTAACCCTGCGAAAACTAACCGAATAAGGAGGATCCTAGAGATGTTGCCGTCTCGTATGAAGAAAGATTCTTTAGAAACGCTTGGGTAATTGCATAAAAGGGAGAAAGTAGATCGATACAGCAAGATCTAGGAGGTATTTAGATTCTTAAGCAACTTGACTATGACAGCTGCGTAACTTAAGGAGCAGCATGCTATTGCCATCAAAAGAAAACCAGCAGCACGTCGGTAGGATTCATTTGCTTCGACAGCGCTGCGAAACGCGTGTATCATTGTATTTGCGATTTAATTTATTAACACATTCTACTCACAAAAAAAATACAATAGTAGTTTTGATGCAAACTGTATGAATTTATACTATTTTGTTACTCAGTATGAAACTATCAATGCAGCTATGAATCTGAAGTTTTTTATTTTTGTAAAACTCACAACAAAAAGGATGGGCTTAGCTAAAGTATTTAGGAAATATTCTTTTTGGGAATATGCTTTGGATTGTTGAAATGAGAATCAAAATATTAGATGAAAGTATTTTTGGGTTTGTTTTTATCTTCTTGCACACAAGTAATCACATAAAATGAAGGTTTTAAATTGTTAAGCTGCCGAAGGAACTTGATAGATAGCATGTTCGATAGAATCAGAGAGAAAGCTGCCGAATTTCTCATGAATTTAACAATATTGAATGGATAATCCTTAGAATAGATTCTTCAGAATTTATGTCGAGAAACAAGAGGTTTTTTGCAAAAATAGTATGAATTTTTATTTAATTAAAAATTTTTTGCTAAACAAAATTAACCTTGAAAACAAAAAGATCACCCACCAAGGGGCTCGAACCCTTGACCACCAGCTTAAAAGGCTGGCGCTCTACCGACTGAGCTAGACGGGTGTTATGCTAAGAGACTATTCAACCTCATTTTGAGGATGATAATCGATTCTCCCATCAAAATTTGGATTTTTGTGATAGAGTGAGCTCGCATTCCAAAAACAATTATTATTTTGTCTTTTTTGAGGACAGTTTCTTAGAAAAGTACAAAAGTAATTGAAATAGTGCTGATTGGAATCTAGAAACTCTTTGTCTCCAAAATCAATCAAAAAATAGAAATTTATTATTTTCGTAGAAAAAAGAAGAAAAAAAACAAAGAAGCAATAATTACCAAGAGAATAAACACTACAATGATAATCCCCTAATTTCGTTTGTCTCAAGATGCGAAGCATGTAGTTGTCGTCATCCGCGTGCCTTATGTTAAGATTACTAGTGCTGAATTCTTCATAGACGGACGGATCTTTAAATTCTTCTTGCATCCGTATTTACTGAACATAGAGTTTAAAAACGATCTGAAATTAGCTGATGAACCTGATTCTGCATCCTATGAGCACTCGACATTTGAACTGACTGTGAAGATACTAAAAGAAGTTGAAGGAGAGCATTTTGAGGACTTAGACTTGATAGCAAAGTTAATGGTAACTTCAAAACTTAAGGAAAACAAACCAAACATGGGAAATAAGAAAAATGCTAAAAGACCATTGATTGAAGTTATCGGAGAAACTAAAACAGCTGAATAAGCTAATGAGATGGATGAGCTTGAAGGAGATAGCAAAGAAGAGAGCAAGTATGTTGAAGGTGAGGAAGAAGTGGAAATGAAGTTGAGTAAAGGCCTAGCAGGCTTAGTAATTGGAAAACAAGCGTATGCGTATGGATTTAATAACTAGCATCAAGGGTATTTTGAGGATTTAGGCGAGGAGATATTCGAATTAGGCGATTTTAATCCTGATGAGATACCAATAGCAGATAGAATCAGACTTAGAACTGAAGTAATTGAAAGTAAATTCGATGAGGATGCGTATATCTTTGATACTTTTGAAAACGATTCAATTGAAGAATATGTTCTCCTCTAGCCGGATCTGTTAGTTCAGATTGCAGCGAAGATTCAATACTCTCCAGAGGAGTTCAACACTCTTCAAAAACTACCTAACAAGGAATTCCTCATTAAAGTACGCATTACAATCCCCCCTTTATTTTTTTTATTGAAATATTTTTTTTATAAAACTTAACAGAACAAATCATAAAGTCTACTTGAAATTATCGACATTCTCTATGCATTTTGCTATGAGTTACGATGCATGAGTGGAGAACTCTCATGCGAGAGTGCAGCTACTATCAATCATGTCGCAAGCACATTGTCATGCTTTACATGCGATAGCGAACTCAAGTTGTTACTGATTGAAAGCTACAGACGAGGACTGACATTTGCTATGTTGAGGCACTTTGACATTGCTTAAAAGGCTAAAGACGATCTATAAATTATTCTAAAAATAGGTAGAGCTGCTGTATTGAAGGTTCTATTGCAGATAAACAATCTGTTTAAAACTAGTGAACCTCGTTATCATCTGAATAATTTATATATTGATGATTTGTGCATCTGGGTGCAGACCCTGAAAGATGTAGATTTCAGTGAATTAGCTGCGGAAATCCATGGAATCAAAATTACAAAAAAAGAACTCAACTTAAAATTAGATGAAATTGAAGTAGATTGCATTGAAATGGTCAGCGAAGCATAAGAATAATTGTAGGAATTAAGTGAAAAGGAGATGAAATAGTGAAACTAAAACTGGATTATTATTTGCAGGTATTATTAGGCTTGTTATATTGGTTTTCGTTGTGTATCCGTTGTCTAATCAGTTTAGAACTTTACAGAAAAAATAATGAAAAAATATGCATCACTTCCAATATGCATCTTATTAGACTGTTTGGGTTGTTTATTTTCCATAATGCTTTCTTGAATTTAAGAGTGTTTATGCAAGTTTCTAATTCGCTCAAGAAATTTGACGGAATAAATTTGTTATTTTATCAATTTTAGAATCAAACTCTTTTTGTGAATAAGGATTCTTAGAAATAAACTAGCATTTTTCTATTGAGAGAAGCAAGAAAACGCAAATATATTCTTTTATCTTAAATATCATTATCTAAAACATAATAGAAAAGAGGGGTAGTGAGAAATATTAAGGAAAGCATCCCAAAAGTAAAATTCATTATTTCAGTGTAACTTTCTTTTTTTTTGTTTTGCACAAGGAATGCATTTCGTAATTGCATTAAATAATTTTTTCTTCTTCTTAGATTTTCTTTAGATTAATTTAAATTCGATCTGTCTGAGCAGCTGAATAGATCCTGAACAAGCAAATCATTTCTTCAATTTGGTTATGAGTCTTTCCCAAGCAGGAAGTTAAAAAAATTAATGAATTGAAATTTTCTTTGAAGAAATTTTGCTGATGTCAATATCAGAAGAGATTTGCTCTGGAAAATGACTTTTGTTGCATTATGGTATTTTGTCGACTAATGACATAAAAATATAGAAGCAGCTTTCTTTAATTGAATTGGATTTCGTTTTAAAAGTGTTTACATTGAAAATGTATGGGTTAGTTGTTTTGAAAGAAAGATTAAGCTATTTTTTACTTGGTCTAAGATCTTCCTCATGTATTGTTTTCTTGATAGTTTTCTGGCAATCGTTGGCTGAAGAAGCAAATATGTAGATTAACTAAATTAATTGAAATAAAGGCATATTCGATGTGAATCATAAAAGTGGATATTTCTCTTTTACTTCGTCTTGTAAAAAATTTTGTGAGGAAGCAGCCAATATTTAGTGTGATGGAGTTAACTTGACAGATATTTTATGAGAAAAACACAATAATTCGATAATAGAATTGGAGGGGAAAATATTTAAATCAGAGAACTTCATACTGGGAGATTTCTGTTTCTGTCTATCTTCTTTTATTTGTTGTTTCATCCAGTCTTAAAATATTCTTGCAACTTAGGAAATATGCCTTATTTGAAGCAAAATATCAATAATGCTTCTTCATCACTTTGTTGAAATCAAAATGCAAAGAAAGATAAGTAACAATGTTTGTCTGATTGTTTTAAATATCGTTCTGCTTCGAATAAAGATTTCCTTCTCTGTTGTTCGTACTTAGCATTCAAAAGTTTTAAATATTTGTGCAACAAAAGAAAAAAGATAATTTTCCTTTCCATTATCATCATCATCATCATCATCTTCCTCCTCACATAAGAATAAAAATGTGTTTAGTAACTTTGATTGGGCAATATTTCTGAAAGAACTGAGAAGCAGAACAATATCCTAGAATTTACAAAAATCAAATTGAATTTAGGACACAGTGTCCACTTTAAATGCCTGAATTTGGCCTTTTAGTAATAGAATCTCAAAGATATCCAAAATAACTTAGAATATCAGGTTATTCTTCAAAGAATATCTAAAAATGGTTGCTGATTTGATGCAGTGAATGTCCACTTCTTCCTTCACCAATTTATTCATTAACATAATTGCTTCTTTTTTATCTTATTTTTCCTAACAACATCCATTTTAACGATGCCTTAAGGATGCTGAATGTTGACTTCAGTAAAGAGAAAAAGTTAATCTCAGACTCAATGAAAAAGAATGAGAATGTCTGAAAAATCAAAAAAAATCAAAAGAATTTGGTTCGTTTTACAAATCACCTAAGAACTAAGTAGCTGTATGGATTAATTGAAGACAGCACTTTCAACAATAGATAGATCTTAACTTAAAAACGTATATTTTTGGTTGTTGTTGAAAAATCTGTCAAGCAAATCGGTATTTTATCGGCCATTAGAAAACAAAATTTAGTTTAAAAAGAACCTGCCAAAATTAAAGATTCAGAAAAATAAAAAAATAATCATTTAAAAATATGGCAAAACAGAGAACAATTCTTATTTTGCTGATAGCTCTATTGGCTACGACTGCAGTCTTGGGCTCAAGATAGCATGAAGGATAAGAAGAAAAATCAGAGAATCAACATAGTGAATGGATTGAAGAAGAAATTGTTACTGAAGATTCTGATTCAGAAGACATCAATTTAATGCAAATAAATTCCTAATCAGCTACAATTCCAGGTAGTTATGAATAAAATGTGTTAAAAGTGGCTTAATGACTGTTGGATAGGAGGGGGAAATGAATTTAAAGACAGGGATATGCTTCAAATAATTCAAGAATAATAGAATATTTTTAATAATAATAATAATAATTTTGATGATTAAATTCATTAAATCGATCATATTTTTTAGGTCAAACTGGTGAATCAGAAGACAGTGTATTTGTTTAACAAAGAAATGCCAAACCAAAAATTGAAAAAAGATTCCTTGATTAAGAAGAGGATAAGCTTAGATAAGCAGAAATTAATAAATAAAATGAGAACAAAATAGAGAAAAAAAATGCAGTAAGGGAAAAACTTAAAGAATTGATAAAAAAAAAAATTGAACAATAAAAATCTATTCCAGTTAATCCTATTCCAAAGATTCCTATTGTTGAAGTAGCTCCTCTTCCTGTTTAAGTATTACCTTTGCCAGAATCTTTACCCAAACCTATTATTATCCCTGAGGTTTCTCCCACACCAGTAGTTCCTGAAGCAGTACCTTAACCTGTAGTTGTAGAACCTGAAAAATTACCTCAACCTATTATTGTTGTTCCAGAAAAATTGCCAGAAACCATTGCTGTTTCTCCAGAAGGAATCCCCGAAGTTGTGATCCCTGAAAAACTGCCAGAAACAATCGCAGTCACTCCCGAAATTGTGATCCCTGAAAATCAACCTGAAACCATTGCTGTTTCTCCAGAAGGAATCCCGGAAGTTGTGATCCCTGAAAAACTGCCAGAAACAATCGCAGTCACTCCCGAAATTGTGATCCCTGAAAACCTCCCAGAAATTATTGCTGTTTCTCCAGAAGGAATCCCCGAAGTTGTGATCCCTGAAAACCTGCCAGAAACAATAGCAGTCACTCCCGAAGTTGTGATCCCTGAAAATCAGCCTGAAACCATTGCTGTTTCTCCAGAAGGAATCCAGGAAGTAGTGATCCCTGAAAAACTGCCAGAAACAATCGCAGTCACTCCCGAAGTTGTGATCCCTGAAAACCTGCCAGAAATTATTGCTGTTTCTCCAGAAGGAATCCCGGAAGTAGTGATCCCTGAAAAACTGCCAGAAACAATCGCAGTCA
>Ga0302271_10001706_pt1 | contig 20822 bp, 17 predicted proteins | sample III_Bog_N1_1_FD_198767 | JGI IMG/M metagenome (GOLD analysis project Ga0302271, IMG submission 198767) | Peat permafrost microbial communities from Stordalen Mire near Abisko, Sweden - III_Bog_N1_1 | ecosystem: Environmental > Terrestrial > Soil > Wetlands > Peat | place: Sweden: Abisko... | reverse complement strand
AAATGTACCGCTTAAAAGAACTTTTGGCACAACGACAAAATGGATAATAAGATCGCAAAAGTTGCATTGTCCATGATGCAGAAAAATATGGGCGATATCAAACGAATTGAGCACTCGCTCAAAGTATTTGGATATGCCCGCTTGCTCGGACTTGCTGAATCACTCAATGAAAATATACTCGAAATCCTTGAATTAACGTCATTGCTCCATGATATTGGCATTCATGTAGCTGAAAAGAAATATGGCAAATCAACAAGTCACTACCAGGAAACGGAAGGCCCTCCGGTTGCACGCGAAATATTGACATCTTTGGATTTCAATCCGGAAACCGTTGATCGTGTTTGCTTTATTATAAGTAAGCATCATACTTTTACGGCTGTCGACGGTATTGATTTTCAATTGCTTGTCGAAGCTGATTTCCTTGTGAATTCAACGGAAGATCACATGACTGACCGCCAGATCACTCATTTTGCAAAGAATATCTTTAGGTCTGAAAGTGGATTCATGTATTTGAAGTTGCTGTTTCCATATATTGATTTTTAGAGACATGCAGCTTGGATTTTTGGGTAGAAGAAAGTTAGAGTTTAGTTTAATTACCAATTCTGATAATCAACAAACCATAAAGCTTTTGTGTCTTTTTAATGGGGCTTCATGCAAAGAAGGAAATCTATATGATTGAGAATTGATAGTCCAAGAAAGAATATCTTTGGTATTATAAAAAAAACCGGCTTCATCACCAGCATAAATACTGGGAGAGGAATTACCGGGACTTCAGTGCAAATTTAATACGTTTATGGATAATATCGCGATTATAGAACGGATTATTTCAAAAGAAAGATTAGAACCTTATTTGCGACATCATAAAAATGATTTAAATAAGGCAATTGCCCACTATAAAAGCAATATTTTAATTTCAGAGGCGTTTTACCCATTGCTCGCGATTTTGTAGATTGGATTAAGAAATTCAATAGACTATCAGTTATCTAAACACTTTAATGATAAGCAATGGTATGAGAACCCGGAATTTGTAAAGATTGCATCACGATTTCAAATTAATAGTATTTCGGAGGCAAGGTTAAATATACTGTCTGAAAAAAAAGAATTAACTGCGGGACGAATAATTTCTGAATTATCTTTTGGATTTTGGACTTCATTGTTCGATACTAAATTTGAAATGACTTTATGGAAAAATTTAAGACTTACTTTTTCGAATTGTCCTAAACAGATAAGAAAACGCAAAACTATGAGCTCCAAGTTCAATGGGATTAGGAGGCTGAGAAATCGAGTTTTCCACCATGAGGCAATAACATGGAACCTCGAGATTTTAAACTCGTACAAACTTCAGATGATTGGAGGGGTTTAATGGTTTGATAAAGAATTACTTGTGTGGATTGTCGAGTTGAATCACATCGATGAAACTATTGAAAAATATAGAAAGACAATAGAATAAAAATATCAATCTGAATTTACTTATGTATTTAGAATTAAAAGGTATTTTCATTTCAAAAACAAGCCCTTCTCTCCGAAAAGAAAAGGGCTTATTTATTAAAGATGTCATTTTCTGACTATCCCAAATAAGTTTTAAGGAGTTTGCTCCTTGATGTGTGACGTAAACGTCTGATTGCTTTTTCTTTAATCTGCCGTACACGTTCACGGGTTAAACCAAAACGTTCGCCGATCTCTTCAAGGGTCATTTCCTGACAAGCTATTCCGAAAAACATCCTGATAATATCTGCTTCACGCTCAGTTAATGTCGTTAATGAGCGATCGATTTCGCGTGAGAGTGACTCGTCGATAAGGACCCTGTCAGCACTTGGTGAATCGTTATTGATCAAAACGTCAAGCAAACTATTGTCCTCGCCATCAACAAACGGAGCATCAACCGAAACATGTCTTCCAGAGACACGCAATGTATCCGCAACTTTATCTGCCGGCAATTCAAGCTGTTCTGCAAGTTCTTCGGGTGAAGGCCTTCTTTCGTGTTCCTGCTCGAATTTTGAAAACGCTTTGTTGATTTTATTTAATGAACCAACCTGATTAAGCGGAAGTCGTACAATTCGGGATTGTTCGGCCAAAGCCTGAAGAATAGATTGACGAATCCACCATACTGCATATGAAATGAATTTAAATCCACGGGTTTCATCAAATTTTTCAGCAGCTTTGATAAGTCCAAGGTTGCCTTCGTTGATTAAGTCAGGTAAGCTAAGACCTTGATTTTGATACTGTTTTGCAACAGAAACCACAAACCGTAAGTTCGCCCTCGTAAGTTTTTCAAGCGCTGCCTGATCACCTTTTTTGATGCGTTGTGCTAATTCAACTTCTTCCTCAACAGTAATCAGTTCTTCTTTACCAATTTCCTGAAGATATTTGTCAAGCGATGCACTCTCGCGGTTCGTAATAGATTTTGTAATCTTTAATTGTCTCATGCTCTCCGATTAAAAGTCTGCAAAGTTACAAACATTTGTGGTTTTGTACAATACCGAAACGACGGTATTTCCTTTTTTATTCACCTTTTATTTCACCGAATGTTACTCTTCCAGTTTGAAAACATAATAAGTCCATTCACCCCCGGGATAAACCCCTTCTACCAATATTGGTTTTTTGTTGCTGGATTGTGAAAGTACTCTCTTTACATCTTCAACACTTGAAACTGAGCTTTTGTTTATATCAGTGACGATAAATCCGATTTTTACGCCGGCTTCTTTTAATTTGCCATTGCTGAGATTTATCACTTGAATTCCTTCATCAATTTTAAGTCTTTCCTTGTCTTTTTCTGTAATTGGTCCAAATTCTGCTCCCAGAATTGAAAAGGATTCTTTGACGATGGAAGTATCACCTTTTGTATTTCGCAATACAACATCGTACTGTTTTAAATCACCGTTTCGTTTAACCGTAATGGCAACTTTATCTCCAGGCCGGTATTTACCAATTTGCTCCTGTAATTGTTGAGGCGCATTAACCTGATTTCCGTTGACGGCTGTAATCACGTCACCTGCTTTTATACCAGCCTGACGTGCTGCACCATCATCAGTTATTCTGACGACATAAACGCCTTCAATTTTGCCCAAATTTTTCTCTTTGGCAAGGTCGTCATCGACAGGTTTCATTTCAACACCTAACAGCGCGCGTTGAACACCACCAAATTGCTTCAGGTCATCGACCACTTTATGCGCAATAGATGACGGTACTGCAAACGAATACCCTGAGTACGAGCCTGTTCTTGAGGCGATGGCAGCATTGATACCTACAAGTTCGCCACTTGCATTTACAAGTGCGCCACCACTGTTCCCGGGATTTACCGCAGCATCCGTCTGAATAAAGGATTCGAGTGGCATCTGACCGCTCATAATCCCGATGCTTCGTGATTTGGCACTAACAATACCTGCAGTTACCGTGGAAGTAAGATTGAACGGATTTCCGACGGCCAATACCCATTCGCCTAATTTGAGTGATTCAGAATTACCCCATGTAAGATACGGAAGATCTTTCGCATCAATCTTCACCAAAGCGATGTCGGTATTTGGGTCACGTCCGATGACCTTTGCTGTAAATTTCCGGCTATCGTTCAGAACGACCTCAATATTATCAGCATCTTCGATTACATGGTTATTTGTAACAATATAACCTTCCGAACCGATGATGACTCCTGAACCTGCACCCATGTTGTATTCGGGTTCCTGATTGTAGCCTCTTGGCTGTGGACTGTTACCTCTTGGCCCGAAGAAAAAATCATATAGCGGATTGTCGCTTCCACCATAAGATTGAGCTTTAATTTTGGTAGTAATGTGAACTACTGCATGTACACTCTTTTCGGCTGCCTGGGTAAGGTCAGGTAATTGTGCCTGAGGACTTGCGGGCGCAACGTAATTTGTTAATTGTATGGGTGAAGTCCCCTGCACCGATACCGTCCCGGATTGATTATTAATTTTCGAATATAAAAAGATAGCTACGATGGCTCCGGCAAAAGCAATTGCCAGCGATGATGCAATTTTTTTAACGATGTCCATAACTCAATTTTTTTTTAATTATTACCTTTAAACTCTACAATTTGTGTACCAGTTTCATACAAAAGTATCGATTAGACGTTAAAACGCCCTTATTAGTTTCACTTGATTAACATACTTTAACTTCAATATGACTTTGTCATTTTCAATAATCAACAGGGATATCCTGAATAGGTGGAATATTATATTTTTTGATTGATTGATAGTACTTCTTTTCCTGTTTGCTATCTGTTCTGACACCTGTATTTGTAAAAAGGCCACCAATAAATATTTTTACCCAGTAATTGACAAAACCCTTTTCAGGATCCCTTTCAGCATACACTTCACCCGAACCGTCAAGGTTTTTATTGTTCACAATTCCGTTTGCAAAGATCGAAATAAACCAAGATTTCAAAGTCGGATGTTCTTCGATACCTTTATTTAGAACTTGAATTTTAAAATTGCGGTAATATATTTTCATGATGCCATAAGCCACATGTTTTTGACCTACAACACTCATTCTTAAAGTATCCATGTATCCGCTCCTCACAAGGGCTGAAGCAAAAGGTTTTAACATTGGGTTAAGAGACCTGAGATAAAATGAGCTTGCAATCACTTTAAGTTGAAAACCCGAAAGGCTGTCTGTATATGATTGTGCATAACTTGCCTTTAAATCTGTGGCATCCATAAACCTTGCGTATAAATTAAATTTTATACTGTCAGAAGGTGAAAAATCGTAGGTTTTGATACCTGCAACCATTCCGCGTATTTTACTTAATTTTACTTTGCCGTACTGGTTCGTTTTATCATTAAATTCTTCATATTCAATGCAGGCATTTTTTAGAAGCAAAGAATCCAATAAAACTTTGGGGCTGATTTTTTTAATCAAATCCGAAAGCAAGGGCTTTTCGATGCCATGCAGAAATGGCAAACGTTTATCTTTGAAATCATAGAAATACAGATCATTGATTGTTAATTTCTTGGAATGAAAAATAGAATCGTTGAATAACAGATTAAAATCAATGTCTTTTACTTTGATCAAACCAGTTTTCAGCTGCATATAGTCACTTCGATACTGTCTGACATTCATAAATGCCTCTTTGTCAACCAAAGGACGAAAAGATATGCTATCAATTATCAGGCTGTTGGTCGATTTATCGAGCGATAAATTGAAGGTCTCTATTCTGGTTTTGCTATTTTCAATGGCAATATTACCGTTTGATACCCGGAAATGATCATTTTTTTTGATCAGCTCTTTGAGATCAGATATATATCTATTATTTAAGAGGAAATTTTCGACATTTAAACTATTAATCGAAAATGTTTGATTAACAGCTTCATTTTGAAATGTATTTAAAAGTAGTCCGGAAGACTTCAAGATATTCATTTTAACTGACCAGCTACTTTTATTGGCCTGATCTCCATGATTAAATGTGAAATCAGACCCGGTAAGTGAGACGGCTTCCTTACCTGTGGAAACCATACTTATTTTATCGTTCTGAAAGTGCGGCTGAATGAAAGAAATGCGGATACTATCAGCATTCATCATTTCACGCTCTGAATGCATTCCCAGGAGGTTCCAATTCGACTTTCCCAGATTTATCTTCATCCTTGCTGGCATATTGTCGGGCAAATTCGACAGTTCAGGTTGGTCAATCGTTAATCTTCCGATATTCATAAATGGAAATCCATCGTGCATTTCTTTTGTTGCATTTTTTATTTCGGTTGGCAAAGGTTCAAAAGAGATTACTGGTTTTTGAAGTTCGATAAAATCAGCGGTTATTTTTCCATTGATGCTCTCAAAAAGATCGGCCGAAAAAACGAGCTTTGGAACAACTATGTTCACTAATTCTTTATTTATGGGTAATCTGATTATTACGTTACTTAGCGTCGATATTTTGTGATTGTAAATATTGAAGCCTGAAGTACTCCCTTTTAGCTGATTTTTGTTTAACGTAAATGACTGGCCATCGATCGTCAGGTCTGCAATTTTTGGTTTGTTATCATCCTCAAATACTATTTCACCTGTTGAAATCTGATTAACCATTGTTGTTGCTTCGATGTTCGATCCTTGAAAATTCAACAAAGTTGGACCTCCTAATAGATGTCCAATCGTAATTTTAAAATCTGATTTAGGCTTATTTATAACGGCTTTCTCATTTTTATTCTTTTCAATATTCATTGTTAAATCTGCCTTAGCCCATGTAAATCGATCAACCGAAAAATTCTCAGCAGAATTCATTTTGATTCCTTTAAGATTTACATTGTCCATTTTTGCCAGTACACTTTGATCAATATTTTTCCCAATGATCTGATTTAATCTCAGTGAATTGCTCGCCTTTGAAAAACTTCCTTCGTCTATTAAAAGTTGGACGGACCGATTTTTGTATTCTCCATTTCTAAAAGTCAGGGTATCGAGCGCATCCATCAAGGCGAATGCATTTTTCGATTTAAGTAATTGATTTACATTTAATCGGGCATTTAATTGATTGATGGAAAAATTCGTTCCTTTTAAATCTTCAATGCTTATTAATCCATCTTTAATTAATATGTCATCAATTTGAACCTTTTTCCTGATTTCTTCAAGCGTCCTGAATGGGTTCTTTTCGTCCAAAACAACTGTCCTGTTTTTTTTCGTCCCAGGAATTTTAAAATGCAATTGCGGTTTTACCAATATCACATTACCAGCCACTATTCTACTTTCATACAGAAGAATCGCCCAGTTTATGTTGTCGAATTCAAATGCTTCCATCCGAACCTCCTTGCTGAGAAGTTCGTGATTAGACGGTGTTGGTCCAATCCTGAAATTTAAAAGTGAAATCTTTTTATTCAGAATCTGAATATTATCAAACCTGACAACATATAAACTGTCAGGACTATAACCTTCATAGTTGCGTAAATCAAGATTAAACCGGCCTACCTGAATCGGCACCTTAGGATCACTGTTAACCAAGACCTTTTCAATGCTGAAATTGCTGTTAGAGGTATTATAGACTTTCGATTCGGTTCCTCTTTTTGTGACAATTTTCACCCTGGCATTTTTGATTGTCAGGTAACCAATATCAAGATTTCCCAACATTTTTTTTACTAAAAAATCGAGGGAGTCTTTATTAATAAGATCCTCACTAAATGTATTCTTCCTTTTTCGTTTTTCTTTTAAAGGTATAATAAAAGTGACTTCGGGATTAATACACAATGCTGAATCCATTTTAAGAATATCATTTTTAGCCAATTGATTAAGATCCAGCTTCGAAATCCGTACTGTATCAACGAAGCTACGATACTCTCCAGCTGATGAATTCGATTGTTTCCCGTAAATATAACAGCTATCCAATTTAATGGTCTGGCTTAGGGTATTAAGACTAAACCGTTTAAATTTTATTCCGTGAAATCCATCTGAGAATACGATATCCTGATTGAATACTTCGAGTAAAATACGGTCAGCGAACAAAAACCGGTCATCACCCTGCTTATTTTCGGACGTCACTTTATTAACTGTCAGATTAAGACGTGAGACCTCAACCGGTTTATTGGCAGGATTTATGTAATCGAAGATTTTAAACTTTGCTGAATTAATATGTAAATAATTCAGTTTTAGTACGTCTAATACGATTTCGAGCGACTGGTAAACTTTGCTCATTTCTTCAGGAAGCGAAACTTTTTCCTTGATCTCCTTTTTATACTTAAAAACATCGATTTCCGGATTGAGAATAAGGACTGAATCGACAACGATTGGCTTGCCCAAAAGGAATGGGATAATAGATTTAGCCTTGAAAGAAATATTTTTTGCGCTTATATGATAACCAGTTAGGGTGGTGTCATTGTCTTTTGTATGAAGTTCTGGATTCTTAAAATTAAATCTCAAATGAATGATATCGAGTTTGACCTTATCAACGTTAAAGATTAACGCACCTTTCGATTGAGCAGTTACAAGTTGCTGCAATAGCGATTCAGCGCGATTAATGGCAATAAAATAAACCATTATGGCAGTGAATATAACAATGAATGTTATGATAGCAGGAACGAATAACTTTTTACGTCTCATGTTCAACTTCAAATGCGATTGGCAATTTTCAAAGTTATGTAAATACTGGAATATATATACTTGTTAAATACACATGATATAACAAAAGCAGAGGAAATATTCCCCTGCTTTTGTTATGATATTTTGAAAAAAATTTAAATCCGATGGAATAACCTTTTTGCCTCGCCAATCCAAAGTACAAATGAAGTAGATCCGATGATGATGACCCAGTCTTTTAACGATAGTGGAACGGTACGGAAAACTTCACCACCGAATTCTACAATCAGAATCTGTCCTACAAGAATCACGGCAGCCACTATCTCAAATCCGATGCTGTGTCCCATATTGGTAAAAGCAGATTTGCCGGTAGCAAAAGCCTTTGCATTAAACATATTCCAGAACTGTAGCAAAACAAAAACAGTGAAAAAGCGGGATAAATCATATCGGCTTATTTCACCTGCCTCGTTTGTAAAATAGAACAATAAGCCCATCAACAATGCAACGAATGAAAATCCAACGACTAAAATAGTGGATCTCATTGCTGGAGTGATAATAAAATCGGTCGACTTGCGAGGCTTGTTTTTCATCACCTTTTCGTTTGGAGGAAGAGAGGCGAGGGCTCCGGCGGCAAATGTATCCATGATCAGATTCACCCAAAGCATCTGTGTTACAGTCAATGGAAGTTCATGACCAAATATGGAACCGAGCAAAACAATAACCAGCGCTGCAACATTAATGGTCAACTGGAAAAGTATAAACCGTTGGATGTTTTGGTATAACGACCGTCCCCACATTACTGCTGTAGCAATACTGTTAAAGGAGTCGTCGAGCAAAGTGATGTCGCTGGCTTCTTTGGCAACTGAAGTTCCTGATCCCATAGATAAACCGACATGTGCAAAGTTTAATGCAGGTGCATCGTTGGTTCCGTCACCTGTAACTGCAACTACTGACCCTGATTTCTGGAGCAATTGAACTAAACGCTGCTTGTCTGTGGGCCTTGCACGGCACATAATTTTCAGGTGTTGAACCCGGCTTAAGGCGACCTCATCGCTCAAAGCTTCAAATTCAGTTCCTGTAATGATGTTGTGCAATTGATCACTTTCGTTCCAGATTCCGATTTGACGACCAATCTCTCTTGCAGTTCCTGGTGTATCACCTGTTACAATTTTCACATCGATACCGGCATTCAGACATTTTTGAACGGCTTCCGGTACATCTTCACGAACCGGATCCGAAATGGCTACAACACCAAGATAAGTTAAATTGGAATTTGCAAGATGACCGTCTACGAATCGTGCTTTTTCATCATCAATGATTTCGTAGGCAAAACCTAAAGTCCGCATCGCCTGATTCTGGTATTGAAGCAGTAGTTCTTCAATGGATGCTTTGACAGCAACAACCGGTTTATGCTCTCCTTCATATAAAACATCATTACACTTTGAAAGAACGATTTCCGGAGCACCTTTTACGTAAAGTACTTTTTTGTTGAGCAATGGCGAATTAACGATCGTGGCCATGAATTTCCGTTCGGTCGAAAAGGTCAGTTGCTCAGTTATTACTGCATCTTCGCGTAATTCCAAATAATTGATTTTGCCTGCGTTTAGCCACAATAGCAAAGCGGCTTCAGTTGGATTCCCCAGGGTTTTAATGGTGATATTATCCGAAAAATCAAGATAAGCAGTTGAGTTTACAGCAATACCTTCCTTGATTAAGTTACTCAATTCATTTTCACCCATCAATTGATCTTTCAAACCGAAAAAATTGGTATTTGCTACCTGCATCCGGTTTTGAGTTAATGTTCCTGTTTTATCGGTACAAATTACGGTTGTCGCACCAATGGTTTCGCAGGCATGCATTTTCCTGACCAGGTTATTAGCCTGCAACATTTTGCGCATACTTAACGCCAAACTTAGCGTGACGCTCATTGGTAATCCTTCGGGAACTGCAACAACAATAAGGGTTACTGCAACCATAAAGTATTGCAGAATCCTTCCGGCAACCTCGATACTTACCCATGATGCATTATTCAAAGGATCAATGCCAAATGCATAACCTAACAACATCAGGAGGATAAAAGTAAGGAAACCAAAACCGAACCACTTAAACCATCCACCTTCATCAACACTTTTTGGAAGTTCTTTTTTAATACCAACTAATTCGTATCCGTCATAAATAATAGGCATCCAAACTTTTGCGAGTGCTACCATCGCGGCAATAATTACAATGCCAACAGATCCTAATTGAGGAAGCGTTAAAGGAGTGGTCCCAAGGAAAAGATCTTTTATAAACAAAGCGCTGAAAGTCAATACGGCCAATCCGAAACCTACAACCCCGATGAATTTAGCCAACCCATCGAGTTGCTTGTTCAATGGCGTTTCTTCACCAGACATTTCGGTGGATTTCTCAGCCACTTTGCCATATTCGGTGGCATCGCCCACAAATTTAATCTCCATTACGGCATGACCATCCATTACTTTGGTGCCACGCATCGCCCAATTTGAAGCGTAGGTCGACTCTTTGTCGAATTCCTCAGGATTGATCGTTTTATCGATGATCGGTTCACCTGTAAGGCACGATTCGTCAATTTGTAATGATATTGCTTCCAATAGTTCACCATCTGCAGGAACTTCTTCACCAGTTCCCAATAAAACGATATCTCCAACAACAATATCTTTCTTCGGTATTTCGCTTACATTTCCGTTCCGGACGACTTTAATCAGCGTGTCATCATTGACCTGATTCAGAATGTCAAACTTCTTATTTGCATCCATTTCGAACCAGAAAGCGACACCGGTTGCCAGGAAGATGGCACAAAAAATACCAATCGTTTCGGCAAATTCGTTGTGGACAAATGCAATACCCAACGAGAGGAAAGCTGCGATTAAAAGAATCCTGATGATCGGATCTTCAAATTTTTCGAGGAAAAGTTTCCATAAAGACTCACGTTTAGGGGGAGTAAGCAGGTTATTCCCATATTTTTTCCGGCTTTCAATTACTTGCTCGCTACTGAGTCCCGTGTAATGTTTTTTGTGTTCCATCTATTTTATACTTGTGATTTAAAATGCTAAAAAACGAGTCTAAAGATACTCATTTCTAAATATTAGGCTCATGCATGAATTACGAACTAATTAAACGTTAATTCAGACAATTTTAGGCGGTTGCCAAATCGGGGTGGGGTACATTGAAACTAAAATACGATTCTGTGGAATACGAATTTGATATACATAATTGACTTCAGGAAAAAAATCAGAAATTTGATTGATTTGTTCGTCATCAAAAAAATCAACATCTGTCAATGAATCGTTTTCCCCGCTATTGTCCACCGCAGAATGCTCCACAATGGTTATCTGGTTATAGTAATTTGAAAACGCATTTATAACAGGGCAGACCAGAACTGCCATCAAAAAAATAATTCCGAGCAATGTTTTCCTTTCTCTCTTCATAATTCATCCTTATTCTGATACCAACGCCTCAATTGCCTTCAGGTTGGCAGCGTATTCGGAAAATTTATAGTACTCGTTTCCTAATGCCTTATAAAATAATTCATTGATGAATGCTTTGCTTTGTTTTTGAAGAAACAAACGACATGCTTCCGGATTGCTATTCAAAATATACTTAACAATCCGTGTATTGAATTTAAAATCATCGTGATGAATAATTGAATAAAGATCGGAAATTGACCTCACAAAGAAATGGTTCAGATAGTTCTCCGTTTTAGGACAAATTGCCGGATCAGTCAGCTCGGCGAAATAAAGCATATAACAATGATTCTGAATACTAAAATCATCTAACATCTTGATAATAATCCGCTCGTGGGTTCCGGTAATTTTTATATCATCCAGGAAGATCAGGATTTTGTTTTTGAGAAGCTCTTCATCAACGTGGAATTTATCTCCTTTGATCAGGTTATAACGTTCTTCAGCAGTCATCTCTCCATAATCTTCGCGATAAGTGATGCTTCTGCTGATTTTTCCTGTTTCGACGGGTGAAAAACCATTTTCGTAAAGAAACTGATTGAGTTTGTCTATAAAATGAATTGTCATAAAGTAGGATGCCGTTGGAATATGAGAATAGGCACTTGGCAATACAACGATGGGTTTTCCTGTATAAGTGAATTTAAACAATTGGTTAATAAAACGATCGGCTAGTGTATAGCCAAATTCGCGGGCAATATTGGTCGATCCAAATTTGAATTTCGAGTACTTTTCGGCTGGAAAATCAAAATTTCTAGGGTCTGAAACCTGGAAGGCACTAAACTTCTCAATCGTTCGTTTGTAAGTGTCTTTTAATATCATTAATTGTATATTGTTGATTGTTAATATGTAATGCTTTAAATCCGTAATTCAGTGATCCTTCATAATCGGCTTTTAAATTATCACCGACATGGAGTACTTCCCACTTATCCAAACCTGTTTGCTCAAATACTTTTTCGAAAAAACCAGTTGAAGGTTTCGATAGCCCAATTTCATCCGAGAAAATACAAAATTTGAAATATTCAAAGATGTTTAAATTTTTTAAGGTAGCAACAATCGTTGTTCCTTCGATGTAACCAGTATTGCTGCTGATATTTAAGCTATACCCTTCGTCACTTAGAGAATGCAACATTTGCTGTATTGTCCCATTCAGAAAATCAGGTGGATATTTCATAAATAAATCGTTGACTTTTCTTTTGATTTCAGTGTAAACATCATCAGGAACTGAATCGGGATCATATCCAAGTTTTTGCAAAATCCGATGGTACATGCATTCAGTTGAGACTTTCTTGCCGTTAATTTCATTCAACCGGTCACATACTTTGTCGACAGATTGAACTATTTCCATGATCTTTTTTGCAGAATAGCCGAATGGATTGAACTCTTTTCGCAAGAATTTTGCACGACGCTCCTTGAATTCGGGATGTGATTTTATCAAAGTAAGCCAAAGGTCGAATGAGATATGTTTTATCAAAACTTTTGATTTTAGATTGCTTTTATTCAATTATAATACTTTTGAATTACAACTAAATAACAATTGGATTACAATTGAATGACAATTGAAATATTTTATAATGAGCTAAGCCTAACCTGTAACTAACTGCACTATAATCAGTCTTCCGCCTTCCTCTTTCGAAAGTAAGATCTGCTTTCCATCAGTGAGCTCAACGGCTTGATTGATTGGAATTTTGACTCCTTCACTTTTATCTTCCAAATCATTGAGTCGCTGATTGATCAACAACCATTTATTGTTATGAAAAACGAAATAGCCAACCGGTTTTTTTTGTTCTTCGGTAAGTCGTTCATTTGGAGAAATATTCCTGTTCACATGCCATTGATAGAGATATTGGTTGTTGTAAACCATTAGCCGGTAGTTGTCGGGTGTAAAAGTTCCGGCCCGGCGTGATGAGTAGAGGTTGAGCACCGGCAACTGACCTTTATAAACCGTTCCGCAGAAAGGGCATTTGGGTTGTTTTGTGTTGTCGAAGATAAACCACTTGTGCCAGCAAGCCTGATTTTGACACGGTTGCATCAAATCTACCGTTTTCAATAAGGCATCTTCCCATTCATTGGCGGTTGGCCTGGCTGCCGGATTGTGAAGTCCTTCGATAAATGCTTTGTCAAACAGCGTTTTGAGGTAGGGGCCGCAAACTGTATAAGGGGTTTTATTTGGATCGCCCTGCGGCAGTTGACTTGGATTCAATTGGTTGACCTTTACCTGGTTGCTTTTATCGGTCGGATGCTCAATAAACAGAGCTTTGGAGCCCATTGAGTACTCTTCATCTTTGGCGCAATCAAGGTCGTTTACCTTTCCACCCCTTAGCGGATGTCGGTAAAGCAGATACATATAAATCATCACGGCAAGCGCATGGCGGTCGGTTGCTATGCTTGGAACCTTTCTGGCTGGATCTGTGATTTTCAGGTGCTGCGTTTCAATTACTTCAGGGGCTATAAAGTCCGGAGTTCCCAACACATCGGGCGGATATTTCCCTGGAACGACCAACCCGTCGATATCAATAATTGCGGCCCTGCCTGTTGCCGGGTCGACCAATACATTTTTATACGAAAGATCCGAATGGGCAAGTCCAGCAGCGTGCAAGCGCTTAACAGCCCGGCTGATGCGGATGCATATTTGAAAATATTTAAACCAGTCGCCCTTCTCTTCAGGAGCCAGAAATTTGTTTTGGTTCTTAGCTGAAGCAAACCATTTTCCCTCCTTTTCTTTTCCCTTGATTCCTAAAAAGTCATTGTTGACAGATCCTTTTGAGAAAAAGAAATGCTTTTGATAGGTAGGACAGACGAGACCCAGCTTGCCATTGTACTCCACAATTTTTGTGGGCCAGCAATAGAGATCCTGCCAATAGTCACCACCTTGCTGGTTGAAAATACGATCGCGGTAAACTCCCGTAATATTCTGTAACCGGTCTTTGGCATTAAAATCCTGTTTGTCGCGGAAAAATGCAACGACATAACTTTTATCAGGACTAAAATAGACATCTTTCATTCCACCGGAGCCGATCATTTCGTCCACAAATTCGATGGGTGCGCCGTCGGTCGCGTTGATTTTAATTGTTTTGGCCATAATCAGAATAGAATTGCAATCGTTCGGTCATCGTGATTTCCGGGTGACCAGAAGTCTAACCATTTTAAGAGCTGGTCGGCCGATTTCTCGTTATTGTCTTTAAATTCAACCTCTTTCGAAAGGTCTGCCCATAATTCATCCCACTTTTCAAACTTTAGCAGATTGGCATCGGTTTCGAATTTTGGATCGGTAATGCCATCCGTCATTAAGATTAAAGCGGTGAATTCATCCACAATATCGAATCTCAATCGGCGATAAAGCTCAGCAGGTTGCGTGATTTCGGGCATTGTAAGAAAACGGGTTTGCCCGGCAAACTCGCCGCCATCCGATTCTCCAAGCACTTTTAAAAACTTGGTATCTTTATTATAAATCCCAATTCCACCATCGCCTACCCAAAAGGCACCTACGAACCAGCCAAATTTGAATTTTTTACAGATGGAGACAATCAGTGTTGTCGAAAAATCTTTTACAGCCCTTCCGGATTTAGTGGACTCTTCTTCAATATTTTTATAAGCTTTAAAGACTGCTGTTCCAACAATTCCGTAAAGGGCATCGCCCATTTTTTTACGGTTTGCATCCGATCTGTCCTTGCTTAATTCCAGAATAAGATGTTCAAAATCTTTGTGCTGACTTTCGAGTTGCGATTTACAAACATTCACAACGGTCTGGCAGGCAATCTGCGAACCTTTTCTGGATGCTTTGCAGGAACCTGCACCATCGGCAACTGTGATAATGTACCAATTTGTTTTTTTATCGTAATCCATTCCGAAATCATCGTCCCTGAAAATGCCTTCGTGAGCGTGCGAACGTCCTCTCTGACTGGCAGCAACTAAGTCTTTCCGCTCTGTTTTTAGTAGCATACCAGTGGATTCTACTTTAAGAAACTGGGAAGCGAATTCCGGTTTCCAATATGGATCGTTTTTATCTGAAGGTTTGTCCTGCCACAGAGAGCGAGGATCTGGATTCACCGTCAGGGTGAGTTTTCGTTCAAAAACAGGTTTCCCTTCGGTCCACCCTTTCCGTTTTAGAAATAGCTGTATCGATTGTTCTCCTGCTACTTTCGGAGTTCCTGTAATAGTGTCCATCTCGGGATTGAACGAAAGTCCAATCGGTTCAAGGTCTGCAAACCAAAAATCCTCGATTTCAGTAAGCCCAACCTTTTCGGTGCTGAACACAAAATTATAAGGTTGTCCTACTTTTCCGTTTGGCAAGGTGATGAACTTATTCTTGATAAGCAATGCCAGTTCTTCGTTTTGAGCTTTTTCCTTTAAATCCTCTTTCGAGGAATTGTCGGGTGGTAAGTTTGTGTCGACTGTCATATTTTGTGTTTCAGATGGTTTTATTTCCGTTATTCCTTCCTTCTCTTCATTAGGCAACAATGGTGCCGTTTGTGTTGCTGGCACTGTATTTTGAACATTGTCAGCTGGTTCTGTTTGTGATTCGGGTAGAGACGCAGGGTTCTGTATAGACGCATTGTTCTGTAGAGACGCACGGCCGTGCGTCTCTACACCGGTATTCACATTTTCAGTTAAAATGAATTCATCCCAAAGTTTTAGAATGTTATCTTGTACAGCGTTTTCTTTTGCGGAAAGAAATGCTTTTAACTGAACTTCATCAGTCGCCGGTAGATCTATATTTGATAAATACTTTGTAATATCCATTAGGCAAATTTTAATACAATCAGCAATATGACCAACAGAATAATCTGAGACATATCAACGGCAATTCCGTTTCCTACCTGAGCGGGTCGCGCCATTGGCCGGAAAATGGAAAGAATCGGATTAAATATCTTGTCAAAAAAATTAAATGTCTTCAGGTAATTACCGGTGAGCCGGTCTTTGTAAGGCGTAAGTTTGGAGTACAGGAATAGTCCTACGATCAGGACGTTCACGAAGATATAAAGTAATAATCTCATTTTGTGTAAGTTTAATTATTGAATAACAAAGCTTTAATTGAAATACAAATTTTATAACCGGTGATCATTGATCATTTTAGGGTGTGCGTAGATTGACAGAATTGATATATACAATTCCAGGCCCCGTAATCTCGACAAGCGAAAAACCTTCGCCGGAGAATAGGTTTGAAGCCGACATAGAGGATTGGATCTTTCCTTCGAGGCTAAGGCTGGTGCAAATTAAACTTCCATCATCAACCTGGATCGTTTGTCCTAACTGCAAATCTATCCTTGTGGGCGAACCTATAGAATCGAGAAAAACAGTGCCGTTTCCGGTGATTTTCTGCAAGACCAATCCTAATCCGCTGAAAAGACTTCCTAAAGACATTTTAAAGTCCACATTCACCTGTTGACTGGAAGCAACGTAATATCCTTTTCTGCAAAGAATTCCGCCCTCCATTTCTGCCAGATTGACAGAGAGCATTCCACCTTTACCTGCAACAACCATCTTTTTTGGATCACGACTTGTATTTTTATAAACGACAAGGATGATGCTTTCGCCTGAAACGCCTCTTTTGAGCATTCCCCAAACGCCATTTTGAAGCACTCTCATCTCTCTTTCGATCCCTTTTTCAAGGTAGATCAGTGAACCTCTTTCTGCAAAAAACTCTTCCCCGGGGTTGAGAACAACCTCCAGACATTTAAGGTCGTATCCTATAAATTTACAATTCATTCCAAGTCAATTTATGATGATCACTTTATGATTTTCTAAATTCCTAAAGCCTAAACGCCTAAAGCCTAAATTACCGTATGAACTTCAGGTGGTGGTGGCGGTAACTGCATTTCAGCTGTTGCACCGATACTCCGGTTTCCCATGCTTACTGATGCGGAAACCCATTTGAAAAACTGACGGAAAGTGGCACTATCTGTTGTGTCAAGGCTTACAACGTTGTCTGTAAGTTCTTTTAGTTTAGCAGTATCTGCTTTAGAACCAGCTGCACATGCTATTATACTTCCAAAGTGCCGACGTTTTACTTCCGGAATCATTTGCATATACAGCTGATTATCGGATGGTTTTCCGTTGGTCATGATAAACAGCAACGGCATCCAGTCTCCTTTTATTTCTGAAGTAGTTAATTGTATTTCCTGATCAACCCTTTCGCAAAGGAATCTAAGCGCTTCTCCAAGATGTGTTCCTCCCGATTCTGGAAGAATAATTTCGGGTAATTGAAGGCTTTCCAATTCTGTGAGTGGTAAAATCTGCTCAGCGACACGGTTAAAAGTGATCAGGCTGATATGGACTGACTCCAACGCAAATGGATCCTGCCGCAAGCTTGCAACCATTGATTCAAGTCCAACTTTAATGGACTCGATTGGCTCGCCGTGCATGGCGCCGGAAGTCTGAATCAGTATATAAACAGGTAATCTTCTCATTTGTAAGATACTATTAATGATTTGCAACGGCTGAAGGCTTGCGTCGTTTAGTATTTACCTAAAGTCTAATCGTCTATAGCCTAAATGCCTATTCTTAATTAACACAATTCCTGGAATTTCTTCCTGAATTCGAGTGGTTTACGGATATTCACAAAAACCTCCCTTGTTCCGCCGATTCCAATAATTGTAATACTACCAAATCCAAAGATTCTGCCCATGATCGTTTGATCGACATTAACACTCTCGATTTTGGTTAGATTCAATTCAACTGTTTTCCGGCTGATTAAACCTGTTTTAATGACGACTCGTTTGTTGGTGATCGTAAATTCATCGGTATAACGATCAATCATTGGAGCAATGAACAGCGTGAAAAGAGCCCTTAAGCTAAAGAAAATGACCCAGTGATAAGTTGTTTTATATTCAATGTTTTCACCTGCAATGAGATTATTTTCAACATACTGGCTCATGGAAATTGCATTTAGATGCTGTGAATTGTAAAGTTGATGAAGTATTCCAAATCTTATATGAATTAGCAACAATAACTAGTTGCCAACTGCCGAATATTCTGAAATTTCGACCTGCATTATAGTTAAAAAACGAGCAGTACATGTTTGTACCACCCGTTTTTGACAAATATAAATTGTACTGTATTTAAACAACAATATTGACTTCGGGTGGAGGAGGTGGTAGTTCGTTAAGACCTGTGACCTCTTTACCACTCGCTTCAATTTTCTGACTACCGGAACTTACCGAAGCAGATACCCATTTAAAGAAGGCTTTTATTGTTGCAGAATCGGCAGTGTCAAGCTGAACAACCACATCTGTGATCTGTTTCAGTACGGAAGTATTGGCACCAGAACCGGCGGCACAAGCTACTACCATTCCGAATTTACGTTTTTTAAATTCAGCAAGTCCTTTCTGCCAGTTATCGGTTGGTTCGCCATCTGTCATCAGGAAGACCAGTGGTTTCCAGTCACCCTTTTGTTCGAGTGTTGTTTTGGCAACTTCACTGTCGGACCGTGAAGCCAGTAATGATAATGCATCACCCAAAGCTGTTGTTCCGTTTGCCTGGATATCGGGCATCTGAAACATCGAAAGTTCGGTAAGCGGAACCAATTGACGCGCAGAACTATCAAAAGTGATCACACTTAGGAAGGCTGTTTCGAGCGCATAAGGATCCTGACGCAACGTAGATACCAAAACCTGAACGCCGTTCTTAACAGCTTCGATAGGTTCGCCGGTCATTGAGCCGGAAGTATCCAGAACTAAATAAACTGGTAATCTTCTCATATTATAAATACTTGCTAACTACGCTATTTAATGTACCCTTCAAATCTTTGTCTGCCGTTGGCTCGCCAATTGCATTGAACTTCCATTCTCCGTTCTTTTTGTAAAACACGCCCATTACCATCGATACATGACCTGCAAAATTTGGACCGTTAGCGATATCATAAGTTGCAAAAACTTCGTTTACGCGTGTAGCGGTACCTTCGTAAATGCGAATGGAGGCAAACGGGATCGTTTTGAAATCTTGTCCACGGAAGCTGTTTAGCACGAATGCAATTTTAGTAACCGAAGAATCGAGTTTACTAAGATCGACAGAAATCACTTCATTATCAAGACCGTCATCTCCGCCTGTATCGCCAACTACGTCGTCACCACTGTGACGGATCGAGCCACTTTTTGATTTGAGGTTTCCGAAATAAATCACTTCCAATCCGTTATTGTTATCATCGAATGTTGCACAACTGGCATCCAAATCGACTGCTTCCATTTTCTTTCCTCCAAAAAAACCTTTTTTCTCGATTGCTCCCCAGTTTACACCAACACAGATGTTTACCAATTTGCTACCGTTGCTTTTTTCGAGATTGATCCTTTGTCCTTTTTCTAATTTAATTGCCATCGCTTTAGTTTTAATTGTATTTGCTTAAATAATCTTCGAGACCACCTTTGAGACCAACGCCAACAGCTTCGAATTTCCATTCGCCGCCACGTTTGTATAACCGACCAAATTCAACGGCAGTTTCAATCGAGAAATCTTCGTCCAAATCATATTTCAGAATTTCTTCGTTCGTATCCTGGTTGTAAATTCTTACAAATGCATTACGCACCTGACCAAAATTCTGTTTTCTTGCGGCTGCATCATGGATCGTAACCACAAAACACATTTCAGTAGCAGCAGCATTGATTTTTGACAAATCAACCTTGACACTTTCGTCATCACCTTCGCCTGCACCTGTCAAATTGTCACCGGTATGCTCAACTGCACCATCAGGCGACTTAAGATTGTTGTAAAAAACAAAATATTCATCCGATACTATTTTTTTATTCTCACCAAGGATGAAAACTGACGCATCAAGATCAAAATCTGCGCCGTTTGCTGAATTAGCATCCCAACCAAGCCCAACTGTAAATTTGGGTAACGTTACGTTTACTCTTTGTCCTTTTTCTAAACTAATTGCCATAATTTAATGAATTTTAGTTGTTTATATATCTCTTTAGTATCTCCACAAAATTATCTGTTGCCTGTGGTTCACCAAGGGCTCTGAACTTCCAGGTCCCTTCACGTCGGTATACTTCGGCAAAGATCATTCCACAAACCCCGTTTAAAGAAGCATCGCCGGAAAGGTTGTATTTTGCTATCTCCTTGCCTCTTGCATCTACTGCGCGAATAAAAGCATTTTCAACCATTCCAAAGTGCTGGTTTTTTGCTTTTCCCTGATAGATCGTAACTAAAAAAAGTATTTTTTGATATTTCTGATCAAGCGAATCAAGTCTGACAATAATTTGTTCGTCGTCGCCCTCACCAGCTCCGGTACGATTGTCGCCGGTTAACCAGATGTTACCTGAAGGATGTTTTTGGCTGTTGAAATAGACAACATCACCTTCGTAGAGGTTTATTTCTTTTCCGTTTGGCATCTTGGCTTTACGG
>Ga0302271_10001705_pt1 | contig 20831 bp, 11 predicted proteins | sample III_Bog_N1_1_FD_198767 | JGI IMG/M metagenome (GOLD analysis project Ga0302271, IMG submission 198767) | Peat permafrost microbial communities from Stordalen Mire near Abisko, Sweden - III_Bog_N1_1 | ecosystem: Environmental > Terrestrial > Soil > Wetlands > Peat | place: Sweden: Abisko... | reverse complement strand
CCCCCTCCCCCTTCTTTTATTCTGCGAATTTATGAAATTTCAAGATTTTTGAATACCATAAGGAAATTACAGACTTCCAACAGAGAGACTGTTATTTTGATCGGAAGATTATTTCTTTTCTCTATGATCTATTCCTCTTGAGTTGATCAATTATTCTTAAATTTTCTATCGAAATGCAGGAGAACAAGAAACGAGAGCAGAACGAAATGGCATAATTATGACAAGCAATTACTCTTTTGGGTTGTCTGCAAATACTGCTAGATGCACTCAAAAAATATTGTAGTTTCACTTTTCAAAAAAGGATAATATTGCATGGTAAAGCTCTTTTTCATAGCAGATTAAATTGATTTAATTCTGTGGGTTTTTTTCCTGTTAGGATGATAATGATTGGCAAGAGATCTCAAAAATTCTGGGGGTTGAGACAAAGATTCTGAAAAATAAGTGGCTTGTTATGGTAAAACCTCAAGTGAAGAATTCTCCCTGGACTCGAGAGGAGGATTAGATTATCCAGAAACTTATCGAGTATTTCAATCAGAAATGATATCAACCAACAATAAATATTTTTGTTTGATCTGTATTTTATCAGCCCAAATGAGAAAAATCACAATTGGACTTAAGTGGCAACTTCCCTAGCTGAGATGACTCACCGCATCTCTTTCAGGAACGCCAAACAGATCAGGGAAAGATGGAATAACTATCTCAATCCAACTCTGAAAAAGTAAATCAATTTTTAAGGATTAAGTTATATATTTTGATTGTTTATTCCCTGGGAGAAGATCAGAATGGGAAGTGAGCGAAGACATCGTCTTGATGGAGAGCGTACTTGTTAATGGAAAAAAATGGTCACAAATCTCATAGATTATGGGATGTAGAACTGAATCCTAAGTTAAAAACAGATACAATTCCATCTTCATCAGACTTTAAAAAAAATACGGTGATGACTACCCTGAAGAGGAAATAATTCAAATGGAAATTTCTTAACTCAAAAATAAAGGTTAGTCTTTCTCTTTTTAGCATCAAATACGAGCTAACAATCTTAAATTAAACACTAACTAATGCCAGATGTCATCAAATATTAACTGCTCGATGATCAACAACAATAGCGATAATATAATCTGTAATGCCAAGATCGAATCGAATTCCAGTGAAACTTTGCAATAATTGAGTTCAAAACAATCAACTTAATCCCATTCAACTTCTGGAGGTGTCTTATCAGACTACCACTCACCTCAAAATTCAGCCAACAACTTCTTCCCTTAAATTACTGAGACCATGTTCTTGCCAGACTCCCATTAGCATGAAATTTTCGCAAACAGCTAGTATCTGCAATCTAAAAAATTCAAGAAATCTTCTTCTCATTGCTTTTAGATTCCAATACCTCCTCGACATTCGAAATATTAATAAACTTAAGACGGTACCCAGATATTCTCAAATCAGTCAGATTTGTCAGATATTACAGCAACAACTTCTTCTACAAAGTTCTATGATTCCAACTAATAGGCGCTACAGTAGTAAGCTCAGTTTCTCTAGCTGAATCAATAAATATTCAATCATGATGAGCATCAGATTCACTCAAATATTGCTAATAATTAATTTTCAAGCTCTCATAATTTTAATAACACAGTTTAGCAACTCAATTTTATATACCCTCCAACAAACAATAACAACAACAACAATGCTACTAACTCGACCAATAATCTGTTGATAGAAGATTGGGGATTTGTTGAGCAAAACAACAATAATAATGACAATATATTTTATCCAAAAAGCACTCTAGACTTTAACAAAACCTTGCAAGGTTTTGAATAAACTGAACTCCGAAGAGGCTCTCATTTCATTTAAGAATCCCAGAAATAAATTTATCCATCAAACTCCCTTTTCGCAGTACCAACCACTCCTCATAATTTTCCTCCTGCTGCACTAGGTCTTCTTACTGAAGAACCTTTCTGAAAAAAGTAATATCAACACTAGTTACAGACTGCTGGTTCTAATATTTCACAACCTCTGGAACAGCTAATGCAGCGATAAACAGAAAACAAATCTTTTTTTAAATTGCTATGAAACCATCCCCCCCCCCCCCCCCCCCCCCTTTTGTTTTAAACCCTTTGAGAACCTTAATAATCACAACAATAAAATCTTTGAAACACCTAAAGATACTAGTTTTTTTTTTGTAGCATAAGTACTTAAAAAATTTTGCATATCGAGCTTCAAAATATATTCTACATTATTCCTGTTATTCTTTATCTTTTTTAGTATTTTATTTACAAATCGAGTATGTGTCAATGGAATTGATTCTAAAGGATCTTTTTATCTCTATTACAATTATCATGAGAATTAAGAAAATCAATCTCAAAATAACTTAATCCAGCTGATTCTTATTAGATTGCATGATGTTGGGGAGAATATTGCCTCCAAAAAAATTGTATTAAGAGATTCCAAGGAATATTATGCTAACTCAGTGCAAATATCCAATCAATTTAAGCATAGGAATCGCAAGCAAAGCAAGACAAATAGGAGAGATTTCACTCTGCGACAAGGAATATGAGCGCATTTGAGATTATGGATAATCTTGGATGTAAAAAACAATTCAAGAAGGTTTTACATATTTCAAATATTAAATGAATGTTGTTGTTTTCTTCTCTAGGCCCAAGGATTGTTCGAGGCCATCCATTCTCTTAAATCGTTGCGCAAGAATCAGGTAAATTGAGGAAGATTAATGAGAGGGAGATATGTTTGAGATGTTTTGGCTTTCTTAGGCTGTTTTTTCTTACTGAATGACATTGCTAATGATAAGAAGATCAAAATGCATCGGCATGATAGTCAGGTTAGTTATTATTCATTCAATTTCGGATGTGTTTTTCATATTTATGTCTGCATTTTTCGTTTAGATTTAAGAAATAATCTTAAGTGAAGATTATGCTATTTCAGTAGATAGTGGTCCAAGAGTATCTGTGCTTGTGTCAGAAATATCAACACTCAAGAGGATCTTCTAATTTTATTTACCAGTGCATAAATTTAGAGGAAACAAGCCAGCGCATTCGGTTAAAATGGCTTTCTCAAATAAGTTTCAGAAAATAGTTATCGCGGAGAATGAATTCGCTGGAGGATTTAGATTATCCTGCTGGGATTTTAAACCATAGCGAAATATCATTCAGATAATGTTCATTTCTGATATTGACACTCTTCAGCGGTGCATTGATGTAAGTAGAAGAGGCTAAAAGAGAGATTATCTTCCTGAGTTAGCGGTAATGGTATTATTAAAGAATATCTTTCTGCTTTTGAAACAAAGGTTTAAATCATGGAATCTCGAAGTGAAATGCTCGTCGTTACAGCTGAAATGAATGTGATCAAATACTGGAAAGTCAGTGAAAAACAAGCGCAATTAACCAATCGAATCCATGTCAAAGAAGAAATACTGTAGATTGCTGTGGAAAGTTCAAATAACTTACTTATGATGCTAACAAAGAATGGCAAGATTGTACTTCTCAATGATTAAGTAAAAAAAAGCAACTCTAAGGCTTAGAAATAATATTCTCTTGTTGGGCACTTCTATTTGGGATATCTTTTGTGTTTGTCAGGGTGACTATTTAGACACAATTCGTGGAGAGAAATTGTTCAGTTCAATAGCAAGTTACCAGAGTTATTGCTTCTTTGGTACAAATACTGGTAGCATTATGATCTATGATATGAAGCAAATTCATAAGATCAATGAGATAGGATATGCAAGTGAAGTCAGGGAGTCGTTTAGTTTAGATAATTCGAATAATGAGTAGTAATCAAGCAGTGATGAGGAAGATGAATTTTAGCAATAAAATAGCAATAATTCAAATAGTTTCAGCAGAGTTAGCTAGTAGAGTAACATCATTTCACCGTAAGCTTTGAGGAATAAAGTACCTGGAAGTTATATGAAAAAGCTTAAGAAAGGTTCACCTGTAGCAGCAGTATCGATTCTAAGTAACGAAATTGTTTTGGCAGTTTGAAAAGAATGGATCCCAAGGATATTTGTTTTTGTTTATTAACAGATGAGGGAAATATGCTAGCTATCACTCATATTGACGGCTTGTTCTTAGTCTATGATATCCATTCAGCGCAAATCATTGTCTCGCAGATAGCACACACCAAGAAAATATAATAAATTACTTGGGTACTGCAAAAATATCTTCTTATTTCGGAAATTTGTCTAAATTGAATGCATACTTTTGTGTTCTGTAAAGGATGAAGAAAGGAGTAGTAGATTCTACAGCTGTGGGAGTGATGGCTATTTTTGTATATGGAATCTCTACCATGACAGATGGGTTGCAAGAGTATTAGACATGCAGAAGACATTCGATAGGTGTTTTAGTCTAAATTTTGATGTTTGATTTTTGTTAATGAAAATATTGTTTTTTGTTTATTAGCAACTTAGTGACTGGAGGAAGCTTATCGAAGAGTACATCGAAGAAGAATGAATTTATTGGATTAACTGCAGCATTTCAAGGCAAAACAGTTACCAACAGTGGTTAAATTAAAATACTTTGTTTTGCTGTCAACTATTTCGCTAAAGAAATATATCTAGGCGATAATAAAGGCTGTGTGAGCATTCTGAGTTTAGAAAGTGGGGAATTACTCAGAAAATTCAAGGTTTGCTCGTTTAAAGTCGTTCATATGAGCTTAAATCCTTAAAATAGCCATCTAGCAATATGCTTATCCACGGGGATGAGTTTAGTTGTAGATATAAATAGGTCGTTGTAGATGTGTCTTAAACTGGAAGATCACTTGCCAACACCAGCTACACCAGCAAACACTAAATAACTATTCAAAGGTAATGGTTAATTTTAGATTTGTGATAATACCTTGCATAACTGTAGCCTTTAGCTGTGTTTTGTTTGAAGGAAAACCTCTTGGAAGGAGGAAGTAAGAGTAAGCAAGTCGAGAGGATATCAAATGAATTGCATGTTGATTCGCATCCGTTAAGGGGCAGTACATCGCAGCTTAGGAATAATAGCTCATTAAAGCTGGCAACGAGCAATTATTTTAATGAGTTGAATACAAATGCTCAGAAGAATAAGAGAGAAGATCCCAATTCATTTTTAGTTATCGCTTGCCATTCGAATAACTCCATGCGCTTGCATAGTATCTAAGTTAATGTGCTTGATGACTCCGTTACAGGCATTGCTCTCATGGTTTATCAAACGGAGGGGAAAATTACCTCATGTGATCTGCACACATCGATGGATTATCTTCTTATCTTGGATGCGATTGGGTTGTGCTATCTCTACAAGATCAGGAGTGGAGAACTTCGAGGCAGGATCGAATTGCCGTAGTATTCCACAAGTAAAGAAATGAAAATAGTCAGTGTTTTTTGGGATGAATTTTAAACATTTCCTGTTTATTTTTTTGTGTAGATCTCTCTATTGATGCGAGTGGGCTATATTTTGCAGTTTCTGCTTATCAATCGGACGTATATGATGATAATGGAAAGGACGAAGAGGAGGAGGATGGTGATGAAAATAGAAATGAGAAAAACGGTGAAATTAAAGATAGAATTGGAGATAAATTACTTGCATAATCAATGCTTCTAAAAGATATGAATAATACTAAAGATCCAGCAGCAATCAACTAGGCAATAATCAGAGATTCTTTGATCTTCTAAAAAAATAACGCTCAGAATAATAAACAATAAGCTTTGTCATCTTCTTCAGCACTTCTCGATCCTGTTTCTAACTTTTAAAAGTTTTCTGCGTCTGCAATGTGTAACTAGGAATTTCAACGATTCTTTAGCAAGAGGATCTGTTAGAGTTTGTTTAATTTAAACATTTATTTATTTATTTCTAGAGCCTCAAATGGTGCTTCTGTATGAGCTCGGAACAGGCAAACAAGTCGGTGTCATCTAGAAGCTGTTTAACATCACTGGATTAAGTTTTTCTTCAAACTCAGAATATCTCTCAGTCACGAGCAAGAGTGGAATCATATCGATTTGGGCTACTGAAGAGGAAGTTTTTGAGAATATCACATAGCTTCTCAAGTCGATAGAACGCGATCCAAATTTCTGGTCAAACTTCCCTCTTTATATCAAGAAAAATTTGTAAAAACAGAAAAAAATCAAGAAAATTTGAGAGAATATTGTTTATTTTTTGGAGAATAGAACTAATAAAAATATTTGAATTGTTGGAAATGTTAGAATCGATGTGCGACAGCTGAAGTAGAACTTAAAGAACATTGTCAATCTAGAACACTTGCAAGAAAAAAGGGAATAAGAACTTCAGGATTCGAATAAACTTTCGCTGAAACCTTCAGTGACTCCAAAGACGTTTTAGAAAGCACAATAGCAGATAAAATAAGAATAATAACCAAAACAACTCACAAGGTAAAAAGATAACTCTTTTGGAGATATTCTGTTTAACAATTTTGGTTGATTTCTCAGATCGAACAACACACTTGCTCCTCCCAAACCAAGTGATTACTAGCTTCTCAAATTCAGAATAGATCATGATGATTCCCTTTAGTTTCTCTCGCCAATACACAGTAAGAGTTTAGAATTATTGTAATTTTTCACCTTAATTAATGTAATTTTTCGGAGCAGAATCTCTTCAAGAACAATCAGGCTAAAGAAGAATTCAGAATTTCGATAGGGCATACTAGACAATCGAGGCGTCTGGGTTTAAAAACGCTGCCAAGTCTGCATAGAATATTTTCTTCAAAGAAAAAAAAGAAGATCCAGTATTGTAATAGCAACAGCAGTAATCAACTGGAAAAGATCGAGATAGGCCGATAAAATTATTCGCTGAAGTGTAGAGACGTCCAGAGTATAAATCAAATAGGTTAAATACGGAGAGTTAAAAAGGATTAAGGTAAATTCAAGATAATCCTCAAGATATCGATGATGATGTAACATAAACAGTCTCCACAGCTACGACATATTAACCTACTTACCCAAAGAGTAATATTGTAAAATAGCCTCAAATGAGCTAACTGGAAAGCAAACCAATGCCGAAGATTAACTTAAATTGACGAGTTTAAAATATGAATAAATGGGGATAGTTTGTTTGTTTTGTGAGGGTGTGTGTGATGTATGGTTTGAAATGGTTATTTTTGTTGTTTTGTTTCAATAAATCATATAAAATATCAATTCTTTTTGACTTTCTTTTGGGATTGTTTAGCTGCTCCTGCTGCTTGTGCCTTTGAAGCAGATTTGTAGTTGGTAAATTCAGAATTAAATGCATCTTTAGCTGATCTTGCAACTGTGATAGTGCCTGTCTTTGGGTTGATTTCCGTCTCCTCACCGATATGCAAATCTTCAGTGTTAAAATTATATCTAGCGTGTCTTTTCTTGTTTAGTTTATCTTTTTCAGTTTTTGTAGCATTTCCTTCTTTGTTATCCTCTCCTTCAGCATTTCCTAAGAGACTATTAAGATATTGCTTACCAGCTTCTTGTATTTCATCACCATGTGCTTCTTTAATTGGATTCAAACCTTCGACAGCTCCCTATTATCTCTCTGTCTAAAGTCCATCGATGATATCCTACTCATACAATGATCTGAAGAAAGCAGTTAGCTTACGAACTCCCTTGTTGAAAATAGCTAGGATTTGAGACACGGGAATACGTAGCTCACTAGATAGTCTATCGACAGTCTTGTGTTGAAGTCCCAAACCAAGGAAGATTGCACATTGGGAAATATTCATCTTTACATCGATTCTGTTTAGGAATAGTAGTTTACTTATTTCAGGTAGTAAATCGACAATCAAATAATAATCAGCTAAGTTCTTAGAATAAGCATCAAGTCTCTTCTAATCAAACTTTGTCAAGAAATTCTCCAGTTGCTCCTAAAAAATAGTTATTCAAAATGAAAGTTATTGAACAATCTAAAAAGAGATCTAATCGGATTTTGTATTTGAAGTGAAAAGCAAGAAAATTTACAATTTCTTACTTTTGTCTTGATTGGGGTCATAATGCGATTAGGCTCTGTTGCTTCACTCGATGTCCAATTGATCTACGCTGCTAATCCTGATTCTTTTTCGTCAGTTAGAAAAGTTGGATCTACAACTCCTAGAGACAGATGTACATCAATATCTTTGAATTCATACGAAAGTAACTGAAGGAATCGTTTCTTAAAGTCATCGCTGTAAAGAGACAACCATTCATCACCGAACTTAGAGTTCTCTTCAGTTTGTTTTAGAGTTTTCAACATAATGCAGCTGTGCTCAGCAGTTAAGTCATTTTTAACTTATCGAAGATACAAAGGAGTGTAACCGCTTTTCTTCCAGAACTTAAACAGCTCCTTGCTTAAGCCGTATGATACACCTAGATAATGAAGGTGAGGAGGTTCAACTTCAGTCAATCTTTTTAACAGAGGCTTGAGTTTCTTATCTCCTTCAGAATTCCTGACAGTCTTCAGGAAATAGTCATCTCTTACAATTGACTCATTTGAAAGGTCGATAAGCTACCCTTCGAAGAACTTCTGCAAAAGTTCCAGAGTCTTAGTTCCATATCCCATCTTCATTGCTGCAGGGTGAGTAGCAATTCTAACTACTCTTGCACCTGATAACGACGAGAATTCTCTATCTTAATATTGTTAGCTGATGTTCCAAGGGATGAGATCACCAGCAGGTCTAACTCCTCGTTCGCTGCTTGAGCTAAATGTTTCCGCCGAAATCTTCCCTTCTAAAGCGATTTAGACTGCGCACAGAATATCTGGCATATCTGTTTTTTTCTCGCCTTCCTTGATTTTGCCCATGAGTACGAAAACTGCATGAGAAGGTGCATCACTGAGAAGCTAAAGATCATTAGGAGAGTTCTTGTAATGAGAAGAAATGAACAGACTCATGAGATTAAAGAGGAATTACTCAGTAGATTTTTTATAGCTGAATAAGGTATCTCTGTTGACTATGAAGAGTTCACATTCATTTGGATGAGGGAGACCACTCTTTAAGGTCACTGCTTGTGTAGCTTCAAGACAAAGTAACCCATTAAGCCAAGATTCAATAGGATCGTTAGGGGAATATCTAATTGGATCATAAAGAGTAACTTCTTTGAGTGTTCTAGCACCAGAAGAAGAAACAGCTCCAGTTGATTTCTCCGTTTCTTAAGCAGTATTTTCAGATATCTTGCTTTATGCTTTCAGCTAGGCTATTAGTTTTAGAGACAGCGATCTACCAGTTCCTTCGTAACCATTGATAGTTGAACTGAGGAAGACGATGTAAGGCCCTAAGAATGACTTCACATATGTTAAAGGAATTGCTGCGACCTCATCTATAACGACTAAATCAGCCTTTTAACAAAATTTTATAAAATAATTATTCTCAACAATACTCTTTTTACATGTCCAATCTGTGCCGAATCAGTAGGCGCAACATACTGAATGACTTATCTATGAGTCTTAAATACATTCACTCTAATCACTGCATTATTGAATTCAGGATTAGTTGATTAGATTATATCGTAATGCATGTTTTCCTTGTATCCTTGCTACTCTAATCCAGTGAAAATGAACTCAAATAGAGTATTCAAATTTTCCGGAGATGGAGCAGTCACGTAGATATTTGAGAATCCATAAGCAACAGCTGCAGCGATGGACACACCGATAGCTGCAGATTTACCCTAAAATATTAGTAAAAATAATAAGGAATCAGCATCTTGAATAAAACCAAATAATATATTCTTAGTTGCTTACTCGACCTCTTCCAGCTGTTAGAGATACCGTAGATCTTGCAGATTTTTCATTAATTGCATCTACAAATGTCATGATTGCCTTAGCTTAATCGAGAGTTTTAGCAATACCGACAAGAGGACCAACAATTTGGTTGCTTTTCAATGATTCCTTGAGCTGTTCAAGTTCAGAAAGCATTTTAGAATCGAGTGAACTCTCAGCAACTACAGGTTTAATATTTTCAATTAAACTGGAGATTGGCAATATATTGAGCTCATCATCCATCACAATTGTGTTTTCACTTTTGGATAAACTCAATATGAATCTCTCATTGAATCTGGGCTCAATGTCATGGAATTAGTCAGTTCTATAACAAAAAAAGGAAAGAAAAATGTTGATTTTTACAGCAAAATAGACAAAACCAAACTTCCAAATTATCTACCTAAATCTATTATGTACATCCATCGTGAGAGTGTACAATTATTTGAGTGATGACATAGTCTTGAAGAGCAAAATAACAAAACCACCACCTTCAACTGTTTCGACAGTACGACAAAGCATATTTGGTGTCAATGCTTCGAAGTCTTGCAAGATCAACATTTAATGGGTTTAACCAAGGATTTTGTGGGTGTCCTTGTAATAGCAGTAACGAATAGAAGTAGATGTCACGAATAGTTAGAATGGATCATCAACATTGCTGTCATAAAGCCCTTTTTTCTACAATTTTTTGATGTCCTTCATACGCTTTTGCTTGTTTGTAGAGAATCCTAATTCTTTCTTGTAGCACCATAAAACTGAGGGTTTGGTCTTGAAGTTCATTTTATTCAACAAATAATGGATATTCACAACCTATTACAATAATCAAATGACTTGTATCAAGCTCAACATTTTCAGCTAACAAGAGCTACACCATAATATTAATGGGTATCTGCATAATAATTTCCATAAAATTTAAATATCTGTGTCTTATGTTTGTGTTTTTACCTGTTCTTTACCGCGATCACCGACAATAATGAAGAACCCTCTCTAACGCAATTTAATGCAGTTTTCCATCAACACTTGGATTCTTTAGTCAACTTTCTTTCTCATTTTCTTCTTCTCTTATTTGGATCTTTCTCTTTGATTGGTGAAATGCTTAATTTATCTTCTCTTTAATAGATAAGTGTCTGCTTCTTGATGTTTGTTTCTACTTTTGTAAATTATGGGCAGAGAAAAGATATTTATTTTATTCTTTGATTTCTTAGTTTTATCTTCCTTCTTAGATGTTGCTACCTCTACCAATTTCAGAGAAGCTATTATCTCCTCCATTGCATAGGATAGTATTTCATAAATTAAAGGGTATTTTTACTCACAAAGATTGACTAGTAATATTTTTTTTCTTCTGAAACGCAAGTTAACTTCATGTTTTAGATCTCACTAAAATAACCATGTTTTAGAATTCTTTTCTTATTAAAATACCTGACTTTTTTGAAAGATTCAAAGCAATTTACAAACAAAAGATTGATTTTTTGTGTGTTTTATTTTGATCAAAGGAAAATAAAAAAACCAATGTAAATCTCCTTGAGACTTAAGAATTCTCATCGATTTTTACCAATAAAAAGTTTACCCACCCCACAAATTGTTGTTGTTTATCACAGGAATAATAGATTTTTCTTTGAGAATTTTGCGAGCTTCAACAGAAAAAGTATTTATTTTTGTCTCATATCGAATGATTCTTCAATGCGATAATTGCAAAATGTGAATAATTGATAGCAAAAATGTAATTCTTTTTAAGAAAAAAAAAGGTGGAAAGCTAATAATTTCGAATGTAGGACTTTAAGAACTTGCAAATCGTTTTTGAGGTAATTATTAATAATAAAAAATAGAAGAAAAAAGGTAAATTTGTCTGTGGATATTACGCAATAATGATCGAGTAGGAGATTTAAGGTGATATGCAAAACAATTGTCTTTCATAACAATGTTGTGAAGAAAAGAGCCCATAAATTATTTTAGCTACAAAGAAATGTGTGAATAACTGTGAAAGCAAGAACAAATGGAGTCCATCAAGCTGGCGATAGTACTAATCTCATCAGTAGCCATTTTATGAAAATTAAGCTGAATTAGACAAATAATTGATTCTAATATAGAACCAACCTGGAATAGTTGCAACGGAAGAGATAGAATAGCTTAGACAGGAACTTACGAAGGTTGAAAAAGGACAAGCGTTTTTCATACACATGGGTGATTGTGCTGAATTGTTTTCTGAGTTGGATGATCAGTTCTTGCAAAGGAAATTAGAATAAATCACTGCAACTTCCAGAATATTCAGCTAAGCATTGCAGATGCCTTGTGTTAAAATTGGTAGAATAGGTGGATAGTATGCAAAGCCTAGAACTTAAGAGTATGAGACTCTGGAGGATGGGACTATTCGATTTAATTATAGAGGTGACAATGTTAATAGCCACAATGAAAGAAAACCAAATCCTATTAAGCTTATGCAAGGATATTTGCATTCAACTGCAACTATGAAATTCATTCGCGAGAACTATAAATCTTTGGTATCATAGAACTTGAATATTGCTAAGGCTATTGCAGAGAAACCATACCCTGAAAATCACACCTCTCAATAAGATAAATGTAAGAGTTTCTTATTAAATGACTTTTTTGTTTAGGGTTGGAATGTGCTATGCATTTAGGTTATTTTGATTTGGTATGTCCTATGCATAGTCAGTCTAAAAGATTTAATATTGCTCCTTAAGATTAACAGAAAAGGAATCAGGTGTTTTTGAATCTGTAAATAAGATGATTGACAAGGATAAATACTTTGTTCTTTATTTCTTTTGCAGCAAAATAATAAACTAACTTGAGGATTTGATCTTTTTTGGAGGGGAAGATCACAATTATCTTAGTTTTGGGCTTAACTTTGTCTGGGAAATTTCATTATTTAATCGACAAGAAATAAAAATATTACTGGGTAAAATTTGATTCATTTTCCCAAATCAAAGAGAAACTTCCTTAATAAATCCATTATTTTCTTGGGGAAGAAGTTGGGTTGTATTTCTTAAACATAATAGTACTTTAAATCACTTGGAAAAGCATATGAATTATCTTTATTTTTTGTTGAAATCTTTAGAAACTGTGAATCCAGAATTGCTTGCTAAAATTTCTTAAGGAAATTAACAAGAAGGAGATGTATTCTCTTCTCATGAAGGGCTACTTCTTGGATATGAAGAAAGTGCTACTAAATTAGCTAACAATAACAGATATTACAATTTAAGTACTCATTTACTATGGCTAGGAGAGAGAACAAGATAACTCGATGGTGGACATGTTGAGTATTTCAGTGGAATATCTAATCCTATCGCAGCAAAAGTAGGACCTTCTACAAATGGAGCTACTTTAAAAGCATTAGTGGAACGACTTAACCCACGAAATGAAGAAGGAAAATTAGTTATCATTTGCAGAATGGGAATTAAAGCAGTAGAAAAGGTACTTCCCGAATTAATTGCTACGAAAAAGAAGAATGGACTTAACTTCATTTGGAGTGTTGATCCTATGCATGGTAACACTTATTCTACAGTTTCAGGGATAAAAACCAGGAAAACACAAGATATATTATAAGAAATGAGTACTTTCGCTTCAATCATGCACTAGCATGGCTAGAGAATCGGTGGTATTCATTTGGAGACATCTCCTATTCAAGTAACGGAATGTGTCGGATATGGCATTGAAGAAACAGATTTGCATGTCTGCTACACAAGTTCATGCGATCCAAGACTAAATATTTCTCAAACTCTCTCTGTGTGCTCTCAATTCGCTCTGTTTCTCACTTCTTTGACTCCTCAAAATCGGCTAATATCTTCATGATTTGTTTAATATGTTTAGTTTAATAATTTTTGAAGTTATAATAATCCTCCTAATAATAATAATAATAATCTATTATTTGTTCATCTTGCATGCTTGAAATCTCAGCTTAATCAGCTGAATACACAATCCTTTTTTAATAGAAAAATCAATAATTTAAGAATAATTTGGGGGGGGGAGGAGAAAAAAAAGTTGAAGAATGAATAGGGAGAAAATAATATTTTTGAAGGTGAGATGATTTAGAGTTATTTACTTTAGAAATATAAAACAGAGATTAACAAGAAAAGGAAAAGAAAGGAGAGAAATAAGATAAATATTAGAGGGGGGATGAAATCATAATGGGCTTTGAAATTTAGTAGATTCTTCATCAGAAGTTTCTTTGAATTAAACTTTTCCTGCTTTTTTAGAAGGTTATGATGTTTTATCGATTTTTTTATTAATTATTGAAGGCAAGTTGTTCGATGAATTTGAGAAAATGATTTCGAAAGTTTCTTTCAAAGCTGTTTGCTTGTTATTCTTTGGCTACGGCTAGAGATTAAGGTTTTTGTTCTTTTCAATTTCCAGTTTAAGATCCTCCTTTATCGCATTCTAATAATTAAAACTCACAGAAATAGGAGGAAGAACTCTTTTCTTAGCAGTGGGGAGGGTAAAAAAGGCATTTCCTTAATTAGCTTTAATATTTCCAGTCATATCATAGGTTGTTTGATTAGCAGTATTTTCACTTTTTAAATTTGGGCACATGTTAATTGAAGGAGAAATCTTTTTCTCTTGGCTATTCACTTATTATTTTGTCTCAACAGATGATTAATCGTTGTTTTTATTCTCTTCATCATTTGGAGCTACCTTTGCAGTGTTACACTTTACGCTTTCAATTGATTGTTCAATGCTTGCTCTGAGAAAAGGACATAGACTATGCAAGATAATGATAAATATCCAGTTAAAAGAAAGTCCAAATAAAGGCATCAAAGAACAGCCTAAAAGAAGGATGAATTAATCAAGTGGGAAGTATGGTTCGTCATCCAAGATAACTTAGAAGAAATTAGAGCTGCGAGAGCAATACTCCGTGATATTCTGAGCATCGATTGCTTTATCTCGATTGCCATAATTATTGAAATAACATTTTTAAATTGAAATTGCACCATGTGATAATTGAGGTTCATAATCCTAGAAGATTGAGCAGATCCAAGAAGGCATTTTAATAGCTGATATGTCTGTGTCTTCTTTTAATGTTACCGAGTTCAGTGAGTCCGTTTCAGAGTTGCTGACATATCGAAAGGGTTCTATTTTAGTTTAAAAAAGCGATTCATGATATTTATTACTACCACATCCACATCCTTTGTATGTCTCTCCATTATGATCGAATTGCAAGGTTAATACTTGGTAGCTCTCATGGTAGGAATCGTCTTTGAGAATGATTTCACGTTATTCGATGAGTTGACAATTTTCAGCTGAAGAAAATGTTTAACTGAACGTAGGGTTATATACGTACAAATAGATGGTCAAGAATGATGCTAGTAATGCTCCAAAGGAAATGAGTTAGTATATCCAGTGATAAGCAGGAGAAGTGTTTCCTTTTAGCATAAATGCAATCTGGATAGCTGAGAGGATAACGCAAACAGGCAGCAAATAGAATCCATAATGGAAGTTGAGATTAACTAGAAAAGTTAACAGAAGTACAGTGATAAATGCAAAGAATAGCTGCAGAAAATGAGATATCAAGACTATCCTTTTGTTATGAATATACTGGATAATGTAAGTTTAGTTCCATCTTGACCAGAAGCGCATTGACTGATTCGACTAAGCAGTGGTTGAATTCATTCGAAACAGATTTTCTTGCGATTCTAAAATAGTAAAATTCTCTTGAATTTTAATTTTATTTTACTTTATCCCCCAGAGAATACTATTTGGGAATTTACTCTTCGATTGATTTGAGGTTCGTGGTTCAGTTTTTGGAAATTATCTATCTGTACTCTAATCTGCAATTCGAATTTCGAGATATTTTTGGATCAAATTCGAATGGAAAGATTACAAAAACTACAATAGTTAGCTGCCAGTTTCATTCCACAAAATTATTAATAACGTAACTGATTTGTGTGCGATTAAAGAGATTCAAATGTCACAATTTCTGATTTTCCTTTTTGAATCGAATTTGAGGTTTTTATGTATGATATACAGAGTGATAAGTGATAATATTATTTTCATGTAATTGCTTAAGGATAATTAATTCATAATTAATAATTTAAAGAAGTAACATCAAAAATATTGTTAAATAAAGAGCTCATTTGATATTTCATTACAAGTTATTACAATACGAAAGAAACGGGGAAAAAAATAGAAAGGAGTACAGTTTTTTTTTTTAAATTAAAAGAGGGAGAATTTCCAATTTGAAAATGATAGATTAGAATGCTGATTATTTTGATAAAATATATGGTAAATTGAGGTTTATTTCAGCTGATGAAAGACCACTTATCGATATGACACAGGTTGTCTTTTTGCTACTCGGGAGTTTGTTATTTTTTTTATTTAGGATTTTGATCATAGTTCACAGTTACACGCTGAGAAGCATCGATTGTAGAACATTCGATAGGTGGAAGTTTAATCTTGCCATTTAGAAGATCATCCCAATTGAGATCTTTGAAGAATGGATGTGATTTTATTTCTTCAGAATCTTCTTTAGCTCCTAGTCTTTCTCTAGGGTTTCGATTCAGCAGCTATGTAGGGGAAGAAGAATCCATATTAGAGAAAAGGACATAGAGGAATTAACTAAAAATGTTTAAAAGAAAATACTTTTTTTATGAGATCCTTAGCATTTGGTGACATGCTCTTAGGGATTTTCAGTGGACCCTTTTTTATGTTCTCGAAAAGGACCTTTGAAAAGGTTAAATGGGTGAAATGACAGAATTTCTGAGGGAAAACAACGAATCAATAATTATCTTACATCTTTTTTATTATCATAATATGGTGGAATGCCTACTAAAAGTTCAAATAGGAAGGTTCCGAGTAAATACCAGTCAACAGTTCGAGAATGTGGACGTTTAGTCAAGATTTCAGGTGGCAAGTATGCTACACTCCTGAAAATATTAAACAAAAAATAATGTTAAGAACAGTTTCAAATTTCTATTATTAATTCTATCAATTGCATTTAATTATTGTGTTTGAGCCAAAAAAGATAATTTTTACCCACAAAATGATTTAGTTAGAGTATCTTCCTTGATTCCTTCTTTCGAAAGACCAAAATCTGTTAATTTAGCATTGCCAAAGCGATCAATAACAACATTATCGGGTTTAAGATCTCTAAAAATAATATCTTGTTTATGCAACTCCTCAAGAGCTAACACAATCTACCCTGTATATATTCTAGCTTCCTCTTCAGGTAGTTTAAACCTTTTGTTGAGATACTAGCCCATGTCTCCGCTTTAGAATTCAATTAAAAATAAAAGGAAATTAAAAATAAATTAGGTGAAAAATAACTAGCAAGAATTCTAAAGTATTTAGTAAATTTAACAATAAAAAACAATTACCCTTCTGCAAATTCCATGACCATAAAGAGGTAATGATTGTTTTAGAATGCAAATTATAATTTTATGATAAATGGATGTCTAAAGAGACTTAACGCATTCTTCTCTGTTTTTACGTATCTCTGTAAGTTCTTCTGTAAAACTTAAGCTTTACTTTAGATTTTCATTGCATACAACTGTTTCTCTCTTTCAACGAGGAAAACTTCACCAAATGAGCCTTACCCAAGCTTTTTAAGGAAATTAAAATCTTTCCAAGACATCTCCTAAATGCAAAAAACAATGGGCTTTAATGATGTAAATAGGCTAAAATAACTTTCATTTTACCTTGATAAGCCTAGTTTTTTCTTCTTGTTTTTGTATTTTTTTGTATTCGATATGTTTTTACATAGATTAGGTTAGTTACAATAATTTATTGACATGATCCACACGGTTATTTTTCTGTAATCTACCACCTACAACTAGTCTCTCATACTTTTAATGATCTGAGTTATTCACTGCATCTAATTCAGAGAAAACCATTTGCATTTCCTGCGAATAGCATAGCTAAAACGGAGTAAGTTGCTTGTGATTTTTAAGACTAAAATCAGCTCCTTATTTGAGCAAGAATTCCACAGTCTAAAAAGAGTCATTTTCAGTAGCTAAATGAAGTGCAGTGTTGAAATGATTGTCTTGCATATCAATAAGCTATTTTCCTCCAACGCGAACTAACTCTTTAACACATTCTAAGCTGCATCCAATTACTGCTGAGTGCAGTGGAGTTCTAGTTTTGGATTAAAAAAGAAATTATTATTCACAGAATTGACAAGAAATTTAAGGAAATCTTTTCAAAAAAAGAAAAACAATATGTTTGTCAAATCAATTAATTCAGATCCCACATTAGAATCAAGAAACAGTTATTGGATGGTAAATGTTTAATTGGAACACATTTAAATTAATGGAAGGCTGGTAATGAACTAGAAATTAGCTGGAAATTACTAAAAGAATTATTAATATGATTTAGCATCTAAAATGACTAGATTTGGGGGGAGAAAGAAGTGTTTTTGTATTTTATTTGTCATACCTTTGCATGAGACTGTGAGCGTAAGGATCTGCTCCATATTGAAGTAAAAATGCAACACAATTTGCATGTCCATATGATGCTGCAAAGTGTAAGGCTGTCCAGTCATCTAGACTTTGATAATTCACTTATGTTGGAATATCAGTGGAACTTAAAAATAGTCTACGAAGCCCTAAAATATCCCCATTTTCAGAGTAATCTATCAGAAGCATATTGTTTTTCTTAACTCGATTCCAGAATGCTTTCCAGATGTCATCGGAAGGTAGCATAACAGATCCCAAGCAATTTATAGACTAATCGATACTAGTAGACTGTCTTGTGACAATAGACAAAGCTTAAACACTGAGTTTGTGTTCAAGATCTGCTTGTCTAGAATCAAACACTTCACCTGTATCAAGATTTCTAATCTCAAATTTGAGCATATCTTGTTCTTCATTTTCATCGTTGGTTTTGATTACTTGTTCCTCAGCTGACAGCGCCTTTCTTAAGCGATTCACTGGAGGTACAGCTCCAAAACCAATAGTTTACGATAGCGATATCATCGAAGTCATCTCACTTGCTGAACTATAAAAACCCATAACATTACTTTTTCTACTCGTACTAGTCACTCGATTTTCATTTCCTTCACCTTCCTCTTCTTCTCCTGCATCCTCATCGATTTTCACTAGTTACTTTGCTTGCATAGGACGTACTTCTGGAGAAAGAGTATCGCATGCAGTCATCTCATGCTCATCCCAATCGGACATCTTTCTAGATATCTAAGGTAGTTAAAGTTCTTTAGAATTAGATTTAGGACGTTCTGGTGATTTCTCCACAGAAGCTACATGCTCATCGATAGAGAGCTACCAGCATATTACTTATCCTTCCGAAACCTCTTGAGATGAAGTTTCAGGCTGTATTGTTTGCGCTTACATTGTGGAAGTATGAATTGTATTCGAATAATTGTTGTATGCTCCAATCCCACTGAATAAATTCTGTTTGATCCTACCCACTCTTTTCCCTTTCTATTTTAATAGGCAATCCTTGAAATTACCTCCCCATGTGTCGTATTTGACATCTAATACTTTGCACAATATATATATTTTAGCATCAATACTTCATTTCAAGTAGGGGAGGATATCTCTCTCGCTACCTCACAATTTTAATTATCCCAATTATTCTTCTTCTTTCAGCTTCTCCATCAGATTATTTAATGTTCGTCAATCTCATCATTATCATCATCACTTACATATCTCCCGGTGAGCTAAGACTCTTAGACAATATCAATACGAATTGAATCACATTCTGATCTTAAATCATTTATTGTAATTATTTGTTCTTCTCTCTCAGCAAGATCTTAATGTATCTCAGTATTTGGAATATCTTCATAATTCTCTGAAGGATATTCACTATAAATATGATTATTTCTACCATTAAATCCACCGAGATCTCTGAGAATTTCACTGAATCGTTCATTTTTTTAAGCATATTTTGATCTAAGCAGCAGAGCTAATATAGATTAAAGAAATGGATATGTCTAAATAGCAGTTTGATTTTTAAGAATTATCGAATAGATCACGTGAAGAACTGTGAACAGTAGAAATATAATTAGGAATATGAATTCCATTCCTATTTTTCTCTCAAACTAAATAAGTCTATTTGTGTAGATCACAGGACATTATTTAGTTATTTTCGTTTTAATATCCTTGAAGTGAACAAGCGGGATGAGTAATTCTATCTCTGATTTTCCATCTTTTAAGCATTCTAACTCTACACATATCATCTTCTCTTCTAATAAAGAAGTATCATAACTTCCTTTCATACTGAGCATTCCTCCTTCGCTTAAATTACATCCTAAAGTTGCTTTAATTCCTTAATTATCCAAGAACAACTGTGGTCTTTTAATAACTTCGCTATTTATTTGCATGACCATTTGCTTCAAGACATCAAGGGAATCATTTGTTTTCTGCTTTTGATCCGATTCTTCAGACAATGATCTGAAAAAAGAAGCAGAAAAAGTTAGTATTGTAAGTATTTTTATAATAAATAAACTCAATCAAATTTAGACAGCGCTATTATTTGTGATTATTAATAATGTCTCTAATTTTACAGTATGAATTATATTGAAGAAACATTCTCTTCTAATTGAATAGCTTGATGCACTACGCTAATACCATCTTTAACAAGGTTCTTTCTAGTTGTTAGATCCGAATTGACTTGATAATTTATCAACAATCCACTCCTTGGAATCTTTTTATCCAAACACAGTTTCTTCCAAAAAATGGAGATATTCCCTGTGCCAGCTTGATTATCTAACAATACTAGCTCATACTCTATCAAATAACGATTTTTAGGACAAAAATATTGTATTTCCAGTGTATGTACGCAAGTAGTCTCATCGATGTATTTGATTTCCAACAACTAAAATGAAGAAGTATCTACTGCAGTATTAGAGATTAGCTTGATCGTGTACGCTTTAGTGAGTTCCTCTTTCGAACACAGATTGCTCTTGAGATAGAAATACTCTAAATCCTACTCAAAGTTTGTCAGATGAGGATCGATGCTTTATTTCGTGAACTGCAGTTTCCCCACAATATTTTGACTTTCTTATGAGATGCCCGTTTGGATTTCTATCATCCCCAGAACAGGTGATAACGCAACTACTATGACGAGGAAGGTAAGGAGACATTCGATCATCTTAATGCTGTCTCAATTATTGAAAAGAAAAAGGAAGAAATTGTAATTTTAACTAAAAAGTAGTTTCTGTATAAACTTGAATTTATTAACCAGTTATTTCCTTGGCAACCA
>Ga0302271_10001703_pt1 | contig 20844 bp, 7 predicted proteins | sample III_Bog_N1_1_FD_198767 | JGI IMG/M metagenome (GOLD analysis project Ga0302271, IMG submission 198767) | Peat permafrost microbial communities from Stordalen Mire near Abisko, Sweden - III_Bog_N1_1 | ecosystem: Environmental > Terrestrial > Soil > Wetlands > Peat | place: Sweden: Abisko... | reverse complement strand
ATCTACTTCATAAGAGTGACCAGAATCTTTTCCTTCAAGAATTTCAGGAGCTATATAATTAGGTGTGCCGCATATTGTTCGTTTGCGCTCCCCGTCAAATTCTAGTTTTGTTGCTAGTCCGAAATCGCCAAGCTTTATCTCCATTTTATCAGAAAGAAACAGGTTTCCAAGTTTAAGATCACGATGAATGACTCTATGATCGTGAAGATACTTCACTGCATTTAGAATTTAAATGAGATAGCACTAAACTTCGATTTCAGTTAATCGCTTTCTTCTTTTAATAAGTTCATTCATTGTCTAGAAAAAAACGTAGCAAAATATTAGCAAAAAATGTCAAGAACAATTGTGCTAAAAAATGGGGTTCAACTCTAGCAAACCCTTTAATTTAAAAAGGATGTTATTGTATTATCCATGGAACAGACATCTTGATTTGAAAAAAGCAAGAACAAAAAAATTGGGGAGTGTTAAATCAAATAATTCAAACTGAAGAAACAAAAAACAAAAATCAAATTCAAAGGCCGTTTAACCTACCTGATTTGTGCACATTTCCAATAGAATGTAAACGTTTTCTTGATCTTCAAAGAAATGTTCAAAGCCCACAACATTTTGATGTCTTAGTGATCTGTGGATCTTGATTTCACTCATCAACTGTTTTATTCAGAATTAGAGAAAAAACATGAAATGTCAGTTTAAAAATGCTCTTTAGAGGCAGAATATCATTAAAAAACTGTTTTGTCGAGTGCTGAAAAGTTATTTGACTAATCCAAAAGTTTACTTTTTATTTAGCTCTGCTTTTAGTTAGAGATATCTTAGGGATAACCTTGGCTGCGCCGACCTTTTTCGATTCAAGATTTGTGAATTCATAACATTTTGCGAAACCTCCCTTAAAAATAGTAAGAAACAATAACAATGAAAATACGGATCAATGTAAATCAACCACAGACTTTTTGCCAAAAAAATCATTTGTTTTTAAATATGTTACCTTTCCAAGAAATCTTCCTTTTGTGTATCTTCTGACGACACCTTAATCCTTAGTGCATTCCTCAATAATCGGATAAGTTTCTGATTGAGCTATTCAGTAGAAATAAAGGAATATTTTAGCAATCCTAAAGTAATACATTTTTGTAATTCTCAAAAAATAAGTTAAAATGGAACCTTGCTCTGCGGAGCTTCTCCTGTAGGAAGTCATAACTGCAGGATTGTATTAGAGTTTAGATTTCAAAGGAAGTTTTTTTTTCTTCAGAAAATCTCTTGATTTTAGCAGTTGAAAGTTATGTTGTTTTCTTAATGTGTTTGAAAATAATCAAAGGTGCGATCTCTCTTGTTTTCCTGATTTCTTATTTGATTATTATATTTTTAATAATTGTTAACAATATATCCCACAAGGGCAAACATCTTAATCAAATCATCCCCTTCTTGCCCCAAGATCACCATCTGCCTTTTTAACGATAAAGCTAAGAAGAATTCAAATAATAACTAATAAAAAACAAACAAACACATCTTCTCCAAATTATGCTAACGATTTGATTGAATTTCCACTCCCAATCATTTTTTTTTAATTTTAAAAGAAAGAGGGATATTCTTACATTAAACAAACGAAAAAACCTCAGACTGTAATAACTTTATTGAATGAAAATACAACTAATTTTCATGAATGGTTAAAAAATATCTCTTACAAATTACACAAAAATTGGACATTTACTAGTTAATATTTAAAAAATTAATCGATAAAAGTATCCTAGCGAATAAACAATTATTATTCCTAAGCTGAGATCATACTAATTGTTAAAATTCTCCTTGATGATGTCAGTACTTAAAAGCATTAATATCCTTCAAAAAGTTCTTTAATTTTCTCACTCTAATTCACTTCCTTGTCGAAGTATTTTGTCCTTAAAGAACTTCATACCTATCCCCTTATTTGTGTACATGTTATCTACGCTAAGATTGAAGTTTTTTATCATAGAATTTTTCTCATTCTACGAGAACATTATCTTATCCATTTCTTTGTCTTATTTACTTGTCTTGTGAGTTCAAAAACAAAAAAAGATTAGAGAAAATAAGAACAAAAGGAAAAAAGAAAACTTAGTCTGTGGGTTTTTATGCCCCAATCAATCAAAACAAGAACAAATTAGATTACATCGAATTTCTTATTTATTGCGCTAACTCTTTTATCGATGTTCTTAACAAGTTCTTTCGTTTATTCAGAATCATCTGTGAGAGCACTGTTGATTTGATTGAGTAGACTGTTGAATTTTTCACATTGAGGAGAAGGCAAATTCTAATGAGATTTAGACGATGACTGCGAAATTCCATTCTTGTCATCATCTGTAAACAAAATCACTTATCATTACAAATAAAGCTACAACAATAACGCAAAATAAATAGCTCTTTCTCTCAACTCTAGATGTTTAACTGGTGAGCTTATGAAACAACACCAGCCATGTTTTGTTTAGAATGTTACAACTAATTTTATATATTCCTCTTACTGGCAATGAGTTTCTTAGAAAATTGTGACTTCGAAATTGCTTAAGAAGAAGAGATCTTCCTTGCAGAGTTAATAAGTGATGGGGAACACGATTTGTTAGCTCTATCTTCAATTTTTAAACTAGGCATCTGTATCCTCCGATCAGCTAAGATTTTATAATAAACATTACAATATGCAAACGGCTTGTCAAAGCTAACTCTTATTGAAGTGAGAAATACTTACAATTCATTTATATTTTCTATCTGTTTTCGCTTAACTGTAAAGTCTGTGTTCTTGGATTTTTGTGATTGTTTTTTTTGATCAGCTTGAATTAATTAAAAGTATTAAAATTTTGTTTTTTTCATTCTATTGAGCAATCAAGTCTCATAGCTTTGATAGCATCCCGGCCTATGAAATACTTAATCTCATGTTACTAGGCCTCTTTTAATTCGAATAATTTTCCTGTTATTATCATAGTTTTACTAATTGTAAAGAAGTGTAAAATTCATATTTACTACCAAATAGCATTCAGCGCTAGGTAGCTAGCTATCATTTGTATTTTTTGAACGAGAATCAATCCAAAGTGCGTCCTTTGCTTAACTTTTCAGATGTAAAATATGCAACACTACTGAAGGCATTTAACATAAAAGAATTAATTTGAAAGTAGATCTTACAGGATTAACTTCTTTAATATTTTATTTGTTTGGTATTTTAGCAAGTTTTAAACAAAAGAAGAGATTGAATTATTAAGATACACTCAGATTATTTCCTACAATTATTTTAGTGAAAATTTAATGTATCCTTCACACAACTTCATAAAATGAAATATAATCTTTAATATTTATCTATTAATACGATTAGTATGATTATTTTTAAACGAAAATTTGTTAAAGCTTTAAGCAACTATTAAAAATATATTCACCGATTTCCTCAGCTAAAAACTAATTTGACAATACTGACATAATTATTTGTTGTTATATTAATATAAATAAGTTTTGTTTTAAAAATTTTCAACTAAAAGCTTGAATTGGATTGTCAAAATTATCTTTATCTATCACTATTTATAAAACTCTTTACAAGAAAATGAATTACAAAAAAGTAAAATATCATAATAGATTTGCCCTTTAATATTACTTATTCAAAAATTAGATAATGTTAATGGAAGATTTAACATACTTTATCTGCAAAAAATTCTTATTTTCGCTTATTTTTCATATTTCCAAAATCACATTCTAACAAAATCAATTAATTTTCTTTATTATTAATTAAACTTCTGAATAATTTGTTAATTTCAGAAATAAATAACAATACAAGCAACAAGAGGGAGAGAGAATAATTAGATCTCTGAAGAGACTTGCTTCTTGTGGGTGAGAATGAATATTGAAATACAGAAAGAAAATTATTAAATAAATAAAAAAAAGAAAAAATATTGAGGTAATTTTTGCTGTCTTAGCGATTGAAATTTATGGAGAAAGTGATGCTTCAGATTGTTATGTTTTTTGTTTGTTCAACAGACCTTTCATTCTGCTGGAGAGAAAGATTTTATTGCGAAACTATCAGCGATGATAATTTTCTTTGAATTATACAACTGAGCAATCAACAGAGGATTCTATCCAGAGTCTATCTTGAAGGTTCGCGTAACATTCAGTTGAAGATTTTGAGGTTCAATGTCGCAAACATAATAATCTTCGTTTAAATTGACAATAAACTCCTCATTACTAAGGAAACTCGCAGTTGCAAAGGCATGGAAAGTGTCGATGATTTTCAATTACATTAAGGAACATTTGCTTAAGACGTAAATGTTCAAAAAGGAGGATACAATGATGTATTCTTTGTAAGTTAGAATTTATGTGATTTCTTCACAGACAAACTAACCTTTTTGGTAGAGGCAGGGAGATCCATTTGTTTCATTTTCATTACCATTTCTGGAATTTATCTAAGCAGCATTAAAAGAAAAATTCTGTTTTTCAGGAATGGATTCTGATTTATGCTCTCCGAATAAATGAATAATGTTGATTGAAGGGCAAAATCCACTTTTTGTAACAATATCACTATTTTCAAGGAGATTAAAGGAAACATCACATATTTCTTCTGCTAGTCCTAAGCCATTTAAATCTCCTTTGAGCTTTTTGTGTAGTTGTGTTTTTCCATTGAGAATAGACACAGATTTAAACCAGATTGGTGAGATTCTCTACTCAGTTTATTTCCCTTCTTCTTGCAGATAGCAAATAGACATATTTTTGTTATCATACACGACATGCTTGCAAAGAAGATCATCCTCTAAGACATAAGAGCAGATCATCTTGAATCCTGTTAGAGTAAGCACATGCAGTTCCTATAGCTTATCTCCATTTGGAGCAACGATGTAGATGATGAGTTGTTTTTCTGTATCAGCAAAGATCTGCAGGATTTGAGTTTTACTAGTTCTTGAACACATTGCACTATGAAGCTTCTAGCCAGTTGAAGCATCGAAAAGAGAAATACCTCGTTGCTTAGCAACTACGAGATGTCTACCTTAATACTTGCCTACATAGAGTAATTTATCAACTACAGTTTTGGAAGATCCACTCAGTTAAACAGACTAAATTTCTTTATTAGAATCGAAGATCCATTAGAGGAAGCATGCACAAGAAATCACTGGGAAAGCCACGAATTCAATGATCACTCTTTGTTTCTGATCTAATAAGAAATAAGCCAGCGCGCTGGCAGTATACAGAGAAATGTAGATCTTCGCAAAAGAAACATACGAGTGATTTGAAGGATCTTAGCACCACCCTCTCAGATTTGATATTATCAATGGCAATTGCACTAGTGAGAATACATCTGAAGCCAAAACCTTTAAGAGCGTACCTTAAAGTGGACATGTAGCCTCAATAAAGAACGTGAAGCATAAGGATAACGAAATGAAAGTCCAGTTTTCAAGTGGTTTAATTCCTAAGAAATTGCTCATCAAATGAGGCAATCCGATGATAAAGCGTATGAACTAATGCATCCATTTATTTCCCTAGTGCCTTAATCCATGCTTCCATTGAGTGCATACCATCACCAAAAACATTGTGCTTTGAAGGATCATAGAGACTAATGTGAGCTTATTTCTACTTTTGTAATGCTGGGTATTTAAATATTTTTCCTGTTTAGGAATTGTTTCTGAAATCAATATTTAGATTCCCCCAGCTAGTCTTTTCCATATTTAAATAATCCCAAAAGTAATAGTACACATTCAAAGGAATTTCCTGAGTTTTCTGGAGACTTTTAGTACCCAAAAAACTACGTTACTGATTATCTAAAAAATTATTCTTCAACTTTTTTTTCCTTGGTTTTGACCAGTTTTTTGTAAAGTTAATCTTCAAGATATTCTCCTAGATGTCATATGTCGAATTAGATTTTGAATGACTCACACAAAAAGGTTCTTCTGCGACGGATTGAATGATAATCTTGCCCCCTTGTGAAACATCTCAAAGATTAGTTTACAGATTAATAATATTTTTAATTTTTATGAAAAAGAACCTAAAGATCTAGTTTCCTAGAAATACTGCTGTTTCAAAGTTGAAAAGTCCTTCAAATCCACTTTAAAGCCTTTAAAAATGCTTGTCTTTATCACTGAGAACTTGATCTCATAGTATTTCTCCTTTTTATCATGTATTTTAAACAAAAACAACAAAATAGTTTTACAAAATTATCTTAAACAAAATCCAAAATTTGACTTGCTAATCCATTCGAGCACCTTATCTACCTAAATTTTACCAATATTCACTAAAAAGATCTAACTTATATGACACTCCTTACCTTTAACTATAAATATGAAGTCATTCTCTTCCAGATTAGTTGCTGTCATCTGATATGAGCCTCACAAATAATTTGATTAGTAATTCTTAGAATAAATAATTATCTATTCATGTTACACTTTGATATTCGCTCGCTTGATTACCGTATCTCCCACACATTTAAACTTTTGTATGGGGGATAATTTTTGTTTTTCTGTAAACCACTCTGCAGCAGGTGATATTTATTTCCTATTGGGGGGATTGATGAAATTAAGGTCTGCTTTTGTGGGGTGATTTTTTAAACAAATTTGAATTGATAAAGCTGAGAATTGTTTAAATAAATATCTGGAGTTTTAAAACTATGATATGCATGTTTTAACCTGAAATTTGAGTTCAAAAAAGAAAGATAAAATAAATGAATACTAATATGGGAGGAGTCAATCAATTAACTAATTCTTCACTTCTTTTCAATAGCATTCTTCACCTTCAGGACTCCACCACCTTACTGTTTGGCAACCATGTCTTTGATTGTTTTCCCAATGCTACCGTTGAGATCCGCACATGTAATATAAACACATTGGCATTTATTCTCAGATTTCGGAGTAATTATCCAACCCGCAATGATGAGAGTAGCTCGAACTGGTTTTTTGTTTTCTGGAATCTTAGCATACGGGACAGAGAATGCAACCAGATAGAGATTTCCGTTGAGTTCGAATGTACTTTAGAAAAGTACCATATCTCTGTCTGAGACTGTGAGCATGCCTTTGAAGATATTGTACTCAATACTAGCATTAGGAGACAGTTCTTCTACTCTCCTACCTTCTTTGAAACTTTCATCCCATTAGGAGCGTTTTGCTCTGTCTTTTAAGAACTCTAAGACACTTTAAGCTGATCTGTTTATTGTCGATTCACCTCGAGACATCACATTTCCAGATTTTTCATCAATTTTAGAGTGTCTTAGTAAATCTTAATTGCAGTTTCCTTCTTTCCAGTTATTTTCGGGATTTAACGGAGAAACTCTAGTAAGTTAGTTTAGTGCATCATCAAGTTTTGAATTGTACAACTCACCAGCTTCCCCTTTCAGGAAATAACTTTTTTGAGATTTTTCGGGTTGCAAAAGAGTGCTCAAAGTAACTTCTGGTGGGGATGTAAGAGGAAGATTCTCAAGAAGCTTAAGGGAGGATTTTGTTGTAGAATTATCTTCCTTCTTTTCCTCTTCTTCGATGTCTTGTTATTTTTATTCTTCATTGGGTTTTTCTTGATGAATAACTGGTAACTTTTCATTTCTCTAACTAATCTGCTATTTCTATGAAATTGAGATTTGAGAAGTAGATTCTTTAACTGATTTTTCATTTCTTGAACATTTTAATCCATTTTAAACTTCCACTGTGCTCTAATCGAAAGCAGTAGATTAATGATCAAGAAGTGATCGTTAATAAGCAAATATTGAACTTGTTGGTGATCTCTTGAGGCTATCAAGATAAAGCGAGAGACCATGGATAAGTGCAGGTGAGTTATTTGTTTAACTCACATCAGCAATCTTTGATGCATTTGAGTAAAAGTAATAATTCAAAATAAAACCTCCTTCTCCAATAGTATTAAGTGGAACTGAGAATATCCTTAAGAAAGAGTGGTTATTTGCATGCTATTCGGTTACATACAGTGTAGATCCATCTTTAAAGACATTCTATGATATATTTTCAATTTCATTCGATTTATAAGTGAGTTATATTTATTAATCAGTTGATTTTTTCAGTGATTATGTTATTCCAATTTACCATTCAGACCTACTCTCACAGCATCTAGTGAGTCCAAATAAGAATTCATTCAGAGAATGATTAAAGTAAACCTCTGCCTTTAGTCCATGTTTCTTCTAATTATGTTTTCCATGATGTTTAGATTTTCTATTTCGTTTTGCAGTTTTGTGAGTATCTGCTAGTTTCTTTGATAAAACTGGTAAACATATCAAATTCACTAGAATAAACATGCTCACAATCACGCCGATGTTATCTAAGCATCGCAGACACTGATAGATTATTAGAGATACTAAAATCACACATAATCCAGCTCCTATCTTCATTTAATCGGAAGCTAGACAATCTGAAATGTAATTACCAAAATAGCTCTTAATTTCATTATTTTCTGTCTATGATTAGGGATCTACTGCTCCATTGCTATTACAATCTGCTGCGGAGTTATTAAAATGGTGGTTTCCAGACTGCGCTTCCAAAACGGCTTCACTGCAAAAAAGCTTAGTATCTTTTGAAACATCGCATAATGTATTGCAATAATTAAAACAGGTTTCAAATGCGATCTGCAGATTCTTCTTCAAGGAAAGCAGCGATCCAGGAGACTACTCAGCTGTTAGAAATTCACTGTCGAGGGTGAAGGTTTTCAGCTTTTTTTGGATTTTCTAAACATCTGAATCTTTTTTATCTTATTATTACGATTATTAATTCTAAGACTAGTGCTACTTTTAAATACCTCTTTATTCTTAAGAATCTAAAAGAGTTTCTCTATTACCCTTAGTCTTAGATGGATGGTGTAATAACTACTTCTCAGATGCAGAGACAAATAATGGTTAGTTGCTTGAAATTGCAGAATTAGTGCTAGATTTAATATTATGCTTTTCTTAATTCGTACTTTAAGATGGAGTTTACTTTTCTGGGCCTTAAGAAGAAGCTCCTGTCTACACTGAACTTGATTAGCTAGATTAACTCAACGATTAGGTTTGCGCAAATGAAGAATGATATGTTCCTGACTTTGACTATTACTATTATGCAGCTCCTGATGTAAGCCTTTGAAGCCATAATTTATGATCTGATTGATTATCAAATCTTAAGAGTATTTTCTGATTTTGTTGATGCCGATTTGCAATGAATTAAATTATGTAATCACCTCCAGAAGAAGTCGATAACTCAGTTATGCTCGAACCATTCAAGGAATAGACTTTACGAGGATCACTGTCACCTTTGTTTTCGTAATAGTAAAACGATCCATTCAGAATCTCTCCATATCGTATCACCCAAAACATTCTGCGCTTTATCTACATGTATCCGCTGGTAACTTCTACACTTACTGCACTATCTTTGTGTGCTTGAATAGATGATAGTTATGACTAAACTGACTGCTTCTGAAGCTACATTATGACTTTTTACAAATAATTCTTTAAACTTCTGCTTAATTTGTTTGATCTATTTTTAATTAATTTCAGAGTATTCTGCTCTTCTTTTCGTTTAAAGTCTTTGTTATTTTATTCAATTTTGCTTACACTTTTTATTGGATTTTTAATTCGAAAAGAACAAATTAATTATGTTGTGAATTACCAGGAATATGTGGGGACGTAATGTAAATCAACCATATACCTTCTCAACAAAGGATTTGAGAGAATTATTTGAATATTTGAGAAAGTAAATTAAAGCAAAAATTTCAAAAATACAAATTCATGAGAATTAGCATATACCATCTGAACAAAAGAAGAAAATCTAACCGCATCCATCAATCACAAAAGAAAAAAAGAAAATTAAAATGGAATCTCAAGCGATTGTTTTGCCTTCAAACACGATGCTTTTAACTTGCTCTGCGTCCAGTGTTTCATGCTTGACAAGCTCATTTGCTAGGTCTTGTAGCTGCTTTTCATGTTACTTCATCAAAATCTTGGTTCTGTTGTAAGACTCCTAATACGATTAAAAATGTTATTTCTCAACTTTTTATATTTTTGACAATTATTAGAATGGAATTCTACCTTCAATATCTTTTGAACTTCTTTGTCGAGAATGAAATTGTATTGATCACTCGTTTTAACTTCATTATCTTACTAAGAGATTAACGTAAGATCCTCATTCATACCCAGCTACTTAACATAGGCATAAGCGATCTCTGTAGCTTTTTACAAGTCATTGCTACAACCTGGATAATTTCATAAAAAGTAATTATTTGATTTATGGCAATAAATTATCTAACCTGTCGATATTTCTGCATTTCCTAAGTGTAATTCTTCTGCTACACGACCACCCATTGCCACATCGATACTTGCAATCATCCCTCTTTTAGTGTAGTTTAGCTTATCTGTCTCTGGGACAAAGGATGTCTAGGTGTTTTAAAAAAGTTTTATTAGAAACTCTTCACTGTAACAATTGCTTGTCAGTTTTCTTTTTTTATTTAACCGAAGAAACCTTACAAATCCTAGGGCTCCTCCACGAGGTAGAATTGTGACTTTGTGAAGAGGTGTTGACTCCTTTGTGAGAAGTGAAATGAGTGTATGACCTCCTTCGTGATACGCTGTTTTTATTTTATCTTCTTCTGTGATGAACATATTTTTCCTTCCTACGCCCATAGAGATTCTATCCAGAGCAAAATCGAAGTCTTTCTTGTCCGCAATCACTCGGCCTTGATGATACAAAGAAAAATGAGGCTATGAATTTAATTATTGGAGTTTTCCTTAAAGGCATTTTTTAAAAAACAAATAAAATATTTAGTAGTATACCACACTTGATCGCATTAAGGATAGCAACATTTACCATATTTTAAATGTCAGCTCCTGTAAAACCAGATGTTTATCTTGCTAGCTCTTTGCTGAGGACTAATTAATCTTTCTGAATTTTTTTCAGATAATATGTGAAAAGCTTTTTTACAAAAAAATAAACTTTGGTAAGGATTCCGCAAAATGTAAAACTTTTAAATTACCTCCTCTCTTCCTCTGATATCTGGATAAGGTACATGGATAGTTTTATCAAATCTCCCTGGTCTCCTCACAGCATTATCGATGGATTTCTCAAAATTTGTTGCTCCAATGACTATGACATTTTCATGCTCTTTGAACCCATCCATCTCTGCAAGAATCTAATTTACCGTATCTCTACTGTGACTTTGATCAGCTGCACTTCTCTTTCCACACACAGAATCGATTTCATCTAGGAATATTATCGATGGGGCTGTTTATCGAGCTTTCTTGAAAAGTTCGCGAACTCTAGATGCACCTACTCCAACAAACATTTCATCGAATTCTGATCCTGATTTATAATAAAACGAGCAGCCAGCTTCACCAGCAAGGGCTCGAGCTAACAGAGTCTTTCCTGTTCCAGGTGGGCCTACGATTAATATTCCTTTAGGTAATTTCGCTCCAGCATCTTGATATTTCTTAGGATTTTTGAGAAAATCAACTAATTCTGTTAATTCTTCCTTAAATTCGTCGATGCCCAGAACGTCACTGAATCGAGTTGAAATATTCTTTTCTTCGTGAATATCAGTGCTTCGATCAAACATTTTTGAAAATAATCCATGGCTTCCACTGCTCTTGTTATTCTTTTCAGTAGGTTTATTTTATTAAGGATCTTCTTTTTAATCTTTTAAATTCTCTGGCTCTTTTTTCAAACTATCTCCTTCCAAGCTGTTTCCTTTGTTTGGTTTGGATTCTTTACTGATCGAAGAGTCTGAATGTCAATCATTTCATTTAAAATAACAAATATCAGTTTTGGAACAAATCACAATACAAACAAAACTTATTACCTTCTCCAGTGAGATTCATCATTTTTTTTAATTTTTTTGTGAATTCATTAGGAGTTCCTTCTTTTGTATCTTCTTGTTCTTCCTCATGTAATCCTTCAAGGTAACGGCTTACCAATATGTACGAAAGATAACTCACTGCAAATACAATAGCTACAGTGTTTCCTAACCCAGAAGATGGAATAACTTTTTCTTTGTTTTTGGTTAAGAATTCAACTTTAGCCACAGAAAAATCGACTTGAGCATTTATTTTCTTAATCAGATCTTGATCGTCATTCCAAGATTAAATCAGAGGTCCTTTCGTTTAAAGATCAGTTTATTTAGTGTGAAAAATAGGAAGAAAAATAAATATTTTTGCTTTATGTGAATCAAAAAAATATGTGTTAAGAATTTAAATAATTTGGATTACTAGTGACATGCTGATAAACTTCGATGACTTCGGAGTATCTTTGCCTTCTGTTTAGTTCCTAAAATCGTAAAAAATCCACAAACATTACATCTTTCAATAGCATAACATCCTTTTGAATACCTTAAGATATCGATAATGATTGATTCCTAATTCTTCATTATCTTAAAGATCTTTTTTGAGCTACCAAAGTTTAGTTTAATCTTCATACTGCAGAGCTCTTAACGGCTCAGTTCTTTACAGTGATTCATAATATTTTTTCTCCTAAATCTGCTGAGGGATGTTTCCTTGATTCTAAAAGCCTCTGGCATCAGTAGGGAAATTTTGATTCTTATTCCCAAAATTGAATTCCCCTCCTGTTGACAATCAAAAACAAATATGTTTATGTCATTTTTTAAGAATTTATGATATGATTTCTTACTTGGCGCCTATGATCTCCAGAGGCAATGAGTGATGTTAGCTATTTACGATCTCTTCAAACCACGCTATAAAGAAACAAAAAAATATCTTAAAAAAATATTAGTTTCAAACTAAATTATGTTTACTCGCCCTGTCAAGAAGTTCATGAGAAATTTTTGCTTAGATAAAGGGTAGTTCGCTTGAGGATATCTATTCAATATGAGTATCTTTCTTTTCTTCTTATTCACTCTCTTTCTCTTTCTCACTCTTTTCAGGATTTTGTCAAATTCTTTTAAATCACTTAATCAATTGTTATCAAAAAAAGTAATATTCTTTATTGCTAGCTACTTTTGGTGTTTTATCTCCAAATCGTCATCTGATCATTATTATCATCATCTGAGAGGAATGCAGATACTATTGTGAGTGTAACAGTGTTAAAGTAATTATTTCTCTCTCAATTATTTTTTCCCTTCGAGAGTTTTGGGAGTGTATTTTATTTAAAATATGACGAATAATAACTTTTTGTTGAAGAATTTTATTAGTCTTATTATTAAATTAAGAATTTATTACCATAATCAAGATTTCCGTGGATACTAAAAGCTGATAAATTTTGTCTTAATTGCTATTCTCATAAGCATACAAAGGTTGTTGTTTTTTTAAAAACAATTGAAGGAAATTTCTGTGTTATTTTTTTAATTATCAAATGAAAAGAAAAACTGAATTCTTGAAAGCAGTAATAGAATGAGGGAGTGGAGACGAGACATAAAATAAATATGAGAAAATAAGACACAATTACAAATGAGAATTCTTCAGAGATGACCGATTAATAAATCACTAGAAAATCTGAACTTTATATTTGAGTTCAGAGTGAAAGAGGAAATGATGTTGGCAAAGATGACCTTGCAGGAAGCATCATGTTCAAGTTCCCTTGCTGCTATTGGTACTATTCCATAAAAGCCAATAATTACTACTATTATTGAGCTTGTTGCAATAATGGAACTTATTATTGATTAACGATTATTTAGGAAGGAACAGCAAAGAATTATCCTGCTTTCTAGAAATTATCATTCATGCAAAAATTATTTAACAAAGCTTGAGGGTTTTAGAAGACCATCCCTAATGCGTTTTGTGCATGCATAAGGAGTGTTTATTATTGTTGTTGTAGTTGGAATTATAAGAAGAATTATTGTTGTTGTTATTGTAGCTATTGTTATTGCAAAAGAACTAAATAATTTTGATTAGCTTTGGAATAATCTATTGGTGATTGCATAGGCTACTGCTATTGTTGATATGGTATCTATTATATGTTTGAAATATTGTTCTTGTTGTTAATAATGTAATTAAGAGTGGTCGAGGAGGAATTTGAGTTGGAGTCTTTTGCTGAGTCAGTTTAGAAAGAGCAAGTTTCTTGCTTGATTTGGATGATCTTTGTTGGAAGCTTCGAGATATTCCCATTTTTTTGAGTTGAAGAAACTGTCATTTTCTGAGAAATCTAAGAGGCCGCTTCACAATTATTGTTGTTGGAATCGACATCTGTTGAATCGAGAATCTATGAATTAGCCTGCAATTATGACGATTATTTGTGCATAATTGTGCTATCCGCAGCAGCACTGACAAGCTGAATTTAGGTGTTCTTCGAGTTGGGTTTTCGCTTTCTGAATATCTTGTCGTCTACGAAGAGTGAATTCCAAATATCGAAGATGGAGCCTAGAGTTCTATCAAAAGAGTGAGCGAGCACAAATAATCCGAATGCCTTCTTCCAAGCTTACGAAATGAATTCTTGTGAATCTTCAGGGAAGTTGTTCTGCTGGAGAGCGACACTTCTAAACAGCTAGCGATACTCCTCGACTAATCCTAGCTCTTCGTGGACATCAAAGTAAACATTTATCATAATAATGTACTTTGTTCCTTTGTAGCCTCGCTGGGTTGCAAGGGCAGTCAAATACCGACGGACTTCTCTGTTAGACTGCTTGGAATATTACTCACGGAGATACAGTGACCCGTAGTCTTCGAGGAAGTAGTTCATGATGGCATTTTAGAAGTGCTTATTTATGTAGTATCTGTTGTTGATTTTCTCATCGAGAATCTTCAGAATATCGCACTTTATATCGTTAATTGTTTCGCTTCCAATTAATTCTTCAACTTTCGATAAGATCATGATTCAAGCTATACAATTTGATTTGCTGGTGTTAATAGATGTTTTAAACCACTTTTTCTATTTAATTAATTACAGTTCGTGTGAGTTCTAGTTTTGATTTTTTTTAGATTTCAATTTATTTTAGATGATTATTCTTTATCATTATCTCAGATGACTTTCCCCAATTATTTCTTATCAGCCGGGACCTAATTATATTTTTAAAGTTTTCCTTTGTCTTATTTATTTCTCTGCCCTCCCCCAGCCGTTTCCTTAAGTTCTTTTTTCCTTGTTTCCTCGCTAGAACTTCTTTTTCTTTAATTTATCTTGCCTGTTCTTAGTTACTGTCTTTAGAAGGCAGGTGATTACTGAACAACTTAAAATTCTTAAAATGATTAGCTTAGGGATACTTCAAAGAAGCTGGATTCACATTGAAATAGTTTATTCTACAGCATAATGAGCGGAAGTTTCTTTCTTTGATTTAGTTAGTTAGTTCGTTCGCTCGTTCTAAAATTAGCTCATTTTTTGTTCTAATTGTTTTCTTAAATTATTACGTTGTTTGAATGTGGAGAATAATAAGACTAATAAGGGGGTGGGTTAAAAGATGAATAGTCAAGTTGGGGAGGGAGGGGCTGAAGGGGAGACGAGGGAATAAAGTAATGTAGGTTTAGTTAGTTATTCGCTCAGATTATTTCAAAATATTTCTATAGAAAATCTAAAGAACAGAAAACAAGAGATTTAGTTTAACATATTCAAGCCATACAAAAATAGAACCTTCCTATTCAAGAGATAAAAAAATGGCTTGAGATGACATGAGAAAACACCTAAAAACATCTAAAACTTTGATAGTTTTTAAAAATTAAAGAAATTTAAGTGCTAAAATCTCGAAAGAAGAAAAATGAGTCGCCTTAATAGAGTTACTACAATATTGCTGTCCAGATCAAAAGATTACAAAAAGACATCCCTCCTTGGAAAGAACTTTCATTTGTTTAAGGTCTTTTTCTTTTTGAAAATCAAAACAGCCCCCTACCCACTCAAGCGGAAGCTTTATTTCGATAAATAACACAAATTAATTATTTCCTTTCAAGCTTCCCAAATTCATCTATTTATCTTTCATAATAATCTCTCTCTCTGGCTACATAATGTTAAATCCTTAAGCCTTGTTTTTTTGTCAAATATTTCAAAAAAATCAGCAGATTATTTGTTTACTCATGCTATTACTGTTTAGCTAAAACATTGTTTTGTTTTGAGTCTCTCTAATTTTAGCGAATCAAATATTCCCCCTCCCTTTACTTCCTCAAAAAGATCCATCCACACTGTATCATCCATAAAATAGAAAATAACAACGCTAAAACAATTTACATAATATAAGGAGATAATACTGAATTAATTATAAATTTCTCATTATTTATTTTAATTTAACAATATTCAGTAATTTGCCCAGAAAAATACACAAGAAATGTCTCATCTATTTCTGCTTTTTTTCAAACAATTTATTTTTGCAATTTTCTTCACTTACAGAAAAATTGCTCTTTTACCATACAACTAGATTCTTTTAATCTAGAAAAACACTGTAACATTGGTATTATCCTTGGACTAAATGGATGGTAGTCTAGAAAATTAAGAAAAGAAAATAAAGATAGAACAAACAAAAAATTCAAAAATCCTACTTTAAATCAAGCTGATAATAACCAAGAAAAGTGGTTTATTTTCTATTGAAAGTAAATTTTTCAATTGGTCTATCTTTACTTATTTTTATACTTGTTCCATTCATTCTTTCTTGTGTTTTTTTGATAAAAATCCAATTTGTTGGTAGTCTTTATCTTTTTTAAAAGAATATCCCTTATTTCCCTTTTCCTCCCCTTTATTTTCGATATCACACCATACTTCCCACTCCTTTTAGTTACACCTTAACAATTTTATTAAAACAAAAACTAACACATTATTAAAATAACATTTTTACTTTATCCTTCTTTCTTTTTCGTTCTTTTTTACTTACTTACTTCTCCCACCCTTCTAAGATACTATCTCAAACCACACAATTTTATTGAGAACCCATCACAATAATTATTATTATTCTCGTAAACTGCTACTATTTTTTTCATTATTTTGCTGTTGAAATGACCGAAAATAGTCAATTATTTCATAAAATAAGCAAACTGGATTGTATCCTTATCTTACTTTATGTTTCTTTTCCATATAACAAAATTGCAAAAATAGACCAAAAACAATTCCTCTCTTTGAAGCGCCTTTTTTATTTGCTTTATTTTTTCGTAAATCAAATTATGGTTGAGCTCATTGGGAGTTAAGATTCAAGCACTCCTCTAAATTTGTATGGTAATTCGTTGAGGATTTCTTAAGGAAAAGCAGCATTACAAAGCAAATTCTAATATCCCATACAAGATTATTTTATCTTTGTGCTATTTAGAGCCTTTACATCATTTTCAGACTCTAACTTCTCTCATTTTGGGGGGGGGGTGGGGGGGGGGGGGAATCTGTAATCTCTAGATCTTCTCTTTTTGAGATGGTAAAACTCTTTCATTTATCTCAAAACACTTTGAACATGATTATTATTCAATTTTTTGAGTTAACAAAAACAAATAACCTAACAAGAAAGCAACGATTTATCTTCTAAATTTTATCCTTCCTACTTAATTTATTTTGAATTCATAGCTTCATTTTATATGAGTCATCAAATTACAAATATTCCAAGACTGAACAGAAATTTTCTTCTAGCTAAATTTCTTCTGACTTACCCCTTGAAATCAAGAATTGCTTAAGATTCCTCTGTTAAACACATTAAAAACACTTCTTTGATATTTTTTTTCCAGATCTATTAGGATGTGGGGGAAGGGGTGACTATGGAATCTATGGGGAAATAAAGGTCATTAATTTAAGCCTCTTCATGATTACTAATTTCAATTTACTAAAGGAAAGTTTCCAATTTTATCTCAAGAAAAGAAGAATTGCCTCATTAGTATTTTCCAGTTTCTCTCTCCTTTCTTAAAGTTATGTGCATCCAAGGGTTGTGCAAATCAATCACCTATTTAGATGGGTTTTAAAGCTTCAAAAATTGAGAATGTATTTTTAGAACTATTTTGGTTTAATTGCAGGATTTGTTCTAATAAACTCAATTTATCAAGTAAATTAATTGATTAACTAGCTGCTTTTTGACAGCAATTATTTAAATTTTGTATTTTATCCAGAGTATCAAGTAGGTAGTTAGTTTTCGATTAGAACGAAAAAATTATGAGCTTCTGGATTCAATGATGTTTAGCTTAAAGTAGCTTCATCGCATAGGATAGACTGAGATGATAGTCAAAATTATCTTAAAATATAATTTTCTTGCAATTAACTTTATCATTTTGTATGGATTTTTTGAGAAATTCTGATTTGTATGTGTTATCTTTGGTAAACTTTTTTGCAAAGACAATTTCATATTTTTGACATTAGACTCTGATCGCTTGATTCATAAGTAGAAACTATAACGAATTAAAGTGTGATAATTGATGATAAGTTGTTCTAACAATATTACCAATCTTTTCGTTGAAATAAAAACAGTCAAAAAGTCAAAGAAAGAAGGTATTATCTAAAGTAAATTTATTTGCATTTTTTTAACAGAATAACTAAGCATTCTCCACAAAATTACTTGTGTTTTTTGATGTTTGCCCTCAAAAGATAACAAAAGTGCATAGAAAAGAGAATGATATTTACTAGTTATAGGATACTTTAGCAAATAAAAATGATATTTTTTGTTTAAAATGAATTATTTTGAAAAAACGATATCAACAACAACAAAGTAAATAATCAATAGTTTTTAATCAATTTAAGCCTTGGATTCCACTAATAGTATCCTTGTTTTAAATTTAAAAATGCTAAAAAAAGGGGGAAAGCCTAAAGCTTAAATCTTAAAGCTAGCTATTTTAAGTTTTAAAATATTTGTAACAATTAAGGATATTTGTTCCTTTGTTTTGTTTATTTGCTTGTGATTAGAAAACTCATTGAAAATACTTCACTAATGAATGCATAATTATGGCACTCCAGTACACAAAATATAAATGTGTGGTTGAGCATCTCAAAAACTCAAACGAAACACTGATCTTGATGCCCTGCTTGAATTAGATTTAGATTTGAAAGCCTTTTTGTATTTTTAAAAAAGAAAAAGAAGGCGAGTGTAGAACGATTAATTAACTTATTTGAAGTTACACTAAAGGATTAAGTCTAGAGTCTAGTGAACACAAAGAGACTTCTTATTCTTAGATAACTGTGGAATAATAATATTAGATACGACAACCGAATGATTGGTTGAAGGGGGAACTGATTTTATTGAACATGCAAAATGATGACATCATGTTTCATTTTTTTTAACCTTAAACTGCAAATGAAACATTCATGTTTGAAGTTTTTACCTTTTGTAATCCAGGAATACTGAGCTTTCATAGGCCTTCCTAAACCAAATGAAGAAAAACTAGTAAAAAAGAAAAAACAAGAAAGTGCAATAAGTTTCATATGAAAAAAATTAAATTAATCGAAATCTAATAAGTTGATAATTCTAATCAGTATTGAATGGAAATGTTAAAAAAATTTTAAGCAATATAAAATGTCTTAGAATTAAAAAACCACAACAACAGAAATTCATATTCATAAAAGAAAAGAAAAAAAAACACACAATAAGGCAGAAAATAATTTAATGTTCTATTTCAATATGAAGTTAAATAATTGAAAAGATGGAAGTACATTTTATTTTTGTCAGCCAAAAACAGCAAAATAATATTAAGATGCTACTTGCAGCTCTTTGTCTTGATTTTTAAAAAATCTTTCAATTTGCTAATAGAATATTTAAATGTCATGGAATAAAAGCGCTCATAGAAGTAGGTTAACTCAATACACTAAAAAAAAATTTTCAACTATTATTTGTTGAATCTGGAACACCTCTCTTTTTTTATGATTTGTCGAAAAATCTCTTCGCTTTCATAAATATCCACATTCAAAATAGCCTCTTGCTATCAATAAACTAAATGGATGTGCTGTTCACAAGAAAAAGATACAAAGCAAGCAACTCAAGAAATAACACTTTTCACAATATTTTTGTGTAAAAAAGAAATAATAAAATATCTAGCTTTTTTTCTGTGTGTGTCATATTTTCATCATTAATCCGACTGTTTGAGTGCATTCAAGAGCTTTATTCGCATACAAGATAGAATACTACCCAAAAGTTAAAATAGAGGCCTTTTTGTGGAAAAGTGATAGCCTTTCAAACTATTAAGCAAGCTAGCTAATTATCTCAGGATAGGCTCATAGAAAATCACCTCTTCCACTTATTTTTTTCTCTTGCAATATCCAAATTACTCCAATAAATTACCCACAGCATTGCAAATCAAATATTTAGCTCAAATTCAAGCTCTTCTCCACCACATAGATCCCTTACTCTTAACTTCGATACTCTTCCAAGAAGCATGTGTTTCTAGATACCCTTTTTAAATGTTACCCAGCTTTTTACCAAAAAAAAGGATGATCTTAAAATAAAAAAGTGAGTATTCCAATCTTTTACAAATTCTTAAGTTACCAAAAACCAAAAGGATTCTGAGAGATTTAGAGTTTTTTTTTCTCATGAAAAAATTCCTCAAATTCATCATCGTTTCATCAACCATTGCCAGTATGTTTGACAATTAACAGTTACAATCAATGTATTTTGTGATCGTTATGGAATTAAATAAATGTCCGATTAAATAAATAAATTGCATTAAGTTTCTAATAATTCTTGAGTTATCTTGTGTTGAATTATTTTTGTTAAAATGTAAGGTTAGTTCTGTCTACAATCAGCAACGAATCAAAAATATATATAACATTACTATTTGAAATAATTCTATGAGTATGAAACATCAAAATAAATGAATATTTTAATAAAAGCAATTTGCACAATACATTTCATATGTTAAAGAACAAAATATTTCAATGAATAGTTTTATCCTAAAATAAATGGATGTTTTGTTCTCTTTTACTTCTATTTTACAACAATTTTAACTAACAAGATAAACAACACTATCTCTCAGGATGTAGAGGGTGCGATATTTTTATTGAAGAGTGCATGATTGAGTTGCTTGAGTTTGATATTTTCAGCGATGAGCTCTTGGATTTAATCCTATGTGAGATTGCCTGCAGAAGATGCTGA
>Ga0302271_10001702_pt1 | contig 20845 bp, 11 predicted proteins | sample III_Bog_N1_1_FD_198767 | JGI IMG/M metagenome (GOLD analysis project Ga0302271, IMG submission 198767) | Peat permafrost microbial communities from Stordalen Mire near Abisko, Sweden - III_Bog_N1_1 | ecosystem: Environmental > Terrestrial > Soil > Wetlands > Peat | place: Sweden: Abisko... | reverse complement strand
TCTTAATAGCACAGCGCAATGATCTGTTCCTATTTTATCTTTTATTCGTTCTGTACCTCCCACTTTTATTTTATTTATTTCCTGCATTCTCCCGAAAGAATATCAATCTTTCCAATTCAATTCTCAATCACAGTTTGATGGGAAAGCATATCATCTTAAGACTAATCTGCTGTAGTACATTGTTTTTAGCTAGAATTGGAGAAGAAAGAGTTAATCTACAGGGAAAATATCTATCCAGCTCACACAAACTTTCTAATTTGGCTATTATTAAATAGTCTTCCTAGCCCTTCCAATCACTAACCAGCAAATAAACTATACACTCAACAATAATTTATAAATAATCAATTAATTCAATGAGTTTAGACTATTTTTGCATTAGTCCTCAGATATTTAGTAAAACAAATCAAAAGTTGCCCATTTCTTTTAAAAAATTAGCAAACAGCTTAATTAGCTTAAGTCTGTGGGCGCAGAATTTAAAAATTGAAATCTGCGCCTCAAACAATAAAATCAAGAAAGAGCAATTATTCTCTGGAAATCGATCAAGTTAAACGTTTCGACTTTACATATGTCTGTCTGATTTGGATGCGCAGGAAGAAGAAAAAGGAGAAGGAGGAGGGAATTTGAAATCAGAAGAAGAAAAAGAAAAGGGATCATAAAAGAAAAAGGGTTAGTTGAAAGAGATAATAAAAGTTATCGACAGAAAACAAGATTCAGAGAGATAAGAAAAGCAGGTGGGGAGAAAGAGAGAGAAACAAACCAAGAGGTATCAGCAGCTTTAGAGACAAGAATAAAAAACAGCGGAAAAGAGAAGAAGAAACAAAGAGATTGGCAATACTAGAAAGAGGAGAGAGAGAGCACACACACTGTGACCAGACAGAGACACAACACAAGCTCATAAATATACCACAGGACAACAGCTACGATAAACTACAATAGCTTAGCCAATCTACTTCTCTCTTTCTCTCCGTTGCTCGATTTGCTAGGCCTTGCAAATCAAAATATCTTCATTTATTATTTGAATATTTCCCAATTTCTCAATACTCACACCATCTTCTGTTTGTCTTCTGCTGCTTTGGGAATGTCACAAGAGACCTAACCTACTCCAATCCACATCAATCCTAGCGATATCAGACTAGACCCTACAAGACAAGCACCTACTTATTTCGACCAATCCTCAGTCAATCTATACTTCAAACATGAACAGCAGTTACAACAACAACAACAACAACAACAACAACAACAGTAGCAGGGTATGTATATGATCTAGTAGCCTGTGAATGGCTCACCTCTGTTTGGAATGAACAATAACTATGAAGATCTTCTGAGCCAGCAATCGCTACACCTTAACTTTGAAGCAATGGGCTTTAATACTCCGTTTTAGAGTCTTCCAGGACAATCTCCTTACGACTATCGTAATATGAATTTGAATCAGTTCTAAGGCAACAACAACACTAACATCAACAACCTTTAGGGTTATATTCCTAACGGCAATTACAATAACAGCAGGTATGCTATGCCTCAACAGTTCTATTAACTCGATGAAAGGTAAATAGATCAATATTAAATGAATCCTTAGCAGCAACTGCAACAACAAAGCAATAATCACAATTACAATCGAAATAACCATAATAATCATGGGAATACAAACAACGAGAAGAGACATTATGGACAATAGAAATACCAATAATATTAATCATAGTAACAACAACAACAAGTTCAACTCAAGAACTACTAGTAGCAAGTTGGCAATAATAACAAGAATGCGCAAAGAAATAATAATATGCAAAGTGACAAGCACAACACACACTTAAACACAGGCAATCATAGCTAACTTAATAACTTTACTAACCAAAGCTATGTCAATCATCACAACAATCAAAAGTAGTACTTCGATAACAATAACCCTTCTAAGGCTGTAAGTTATAAGTATTAACCTAAAACAATCCTTTAAGAGCCTTCTTCAAATCCTTAACAACAATACTAACCATAGCTCAAGCAATCAAGAAGATAATCAGACCAAGAACAAGAACAAGACGATTATTAGAACTTGCATCAGTCTTAGTTTCAACAGACATAACTCTCTCCATCAGATACCAATTCATCGAGAGTGCAGGTGTCAGAGCTGAAAGTGCAGCTTTGCCAGCGAAAGGACAAGCACGAGCGAAAGAAATGCTAGTTCTATCACAGCGAGGAGGATCGTCGCAGAAACCCTGAGAAATACTCTTATTCTATGAACTTATGTCCCAACCAAAGCGGGAAGTATTCTTAGGGAGATAACTGTCCCTTAGGCGATGACTGTCCTCAAGCTCACAATAAAGTGGAGAGACTCTATCATCCTCTGCGCTACAAGGCCAAGTTCTGCGAGGATTTCAAATCGCGAGGTTCTTGTAGCTATGGTGCTTACTGCTCATTCGCGCATGAAGACTCAGAGATCGTGATACCTATGATCTGCAAACTAACCCAAGATACCATATTCTTCATGTACTTCTACAAGACAGTCTGGTGTCCCAACATCTCAGAGTAAAAAAGTCATTTATTAACATAATCCTTCAAATCCACATGCATTTGATTTCATTTTAGACACGTCAGGGGAGATTGTCCGTATATTCACAATGTACAGGACTTTCGCAGAGACCCTAAACAACAGAAACTGGAGCCAAGACAATGCGAAGAATGGAAGAAGGATAACATTAAGACTTATTACTAAGGCCAGTGCTAGAAACAATTAGGATGCGAGCATTGCCATGGCTGGAAAGAACTCAGTAACCATCCCATGGTCTACAAGACCAAGCCCTGCAATATTCCAAACTGCAACCAAAGTGCAGAGTGTGTGCTGTATCACTCCGACAGCGATAAGCGGTAATAATGTTGCTGTGTCTCAGTGACTGATATTAATACTAATAATGTTTGGAACTAGTGTGATTACAGCTGAGCTGCTCGCTGAAGAAGAACGAATAGCCAACACTATCTTGATCTAGCTTTTCAAGTAAAATAACACAAAACTTATTTTATGAATGATTGTAATTATTTGATTTGTTACTGCCCACAGAGGGAAGACTAACTATGACTTTTAGCTTGGAGCTCCATTTGAAACCTTCTTTAGCGAAGAAGAGCTTGCTAAAAATGCTGAGCCTTTCAATTCTAGCAATCATACCAATAATCACCATGCCTACATAGGAAATAACAACAACAACACTAACTCTTCCAATCAAACTCAAAATAACTAACCAAAGAACAATGCAGTCCATCATCGCAACAAGGCCTAAAACACTAATAACGCAGAACATAATGGAGGAAACTACAATATCAAGAACAATCACAATCATAATTTGTCTTCTTAACACCATTAATTTCACAATGAACTGCCACCGTCCTCTTAATACTACTAGTAGTAATAGTAGTAGCACAAGCATAATTAGAGAGGACAACAGACTTATCTGCCTAAAGCTTCTTACTAGTAGTCTTAGTAGCAACATATGAATGCTTCTCAAACTTAAACCGGCTATTTTCCAAGAAACTAACTTAGTATTAAAGAGCCAGGAGAAATTGCTGTCACTGCAAATCTACCAGAGACACAAATTGCAGGACACAATGATGGCTCACAATAATTGAAGCTCAAGAGTGTGCATAGCTCCACCAGTGAGACACGAGATGAAGTCCTTTAGATAAAACCAGTAGCTTCAACAACAACAACAACTGCAGGAAATAACAAAGAATTCAGCAACTTTGAATCTCAAGACAATGACAATATCGGTGGCAACTAAGCTGACAGCAACAACAACAACAATTCTTTCCTGAACCAGTTCATATTGGACTCTCCTCCTTCATCTTCTTCAAAGACTAGTGTTGCATAGAAAGGATCAAACAACTTCTTGGCAGGAATCGCCTAGCAATCTTCAAATAAATTGGTAAGTCCTGTCACTGGGCTCAAAGTCAATGTTACTGCTATTGAGTCAGTCAACAGCAACAATACTAACAAGAATTACTAATAATCTGGCCATGGATGTTCTTGCCATTTTGGGGGAGTCCCTAAAGGCTAGAAGTGCTAGATTTGTGGTAACTAAGGACTAGGTTTAATCCAGGCATTCTCACCTTACGATTAACTTGACAGCTCTCATTTCTAGGAGATTGCAAGAACCTTTTCATAGAATGAATCCAGCCACACGAACTCAGAGCGTGCTTATTCTAGGGACAGCTCAGTTAGCAAAGAAGATATTTCGGCTAACACAACTTTGAATCGCTTTAATTATTCTCATTAACCTCCTCCTCCTCTTCTTCCTGCAAGTGCAAGTGCATCTGGTTATTCTCATGTTGCATAATCAATTCAATAACAACAGAGTAGCAACTGCACGTAGACGATCAAAACTTTACAGCAACAGAAGCATCAGCAATAACAGCAAGGAAGTTCACTAATCAACTGCTTTAAAATAAGCTCTCCTCCAGACAACCTAACAAACCCTAGAAAAGACAGCGGCTACACTGGAGCTACTACAGTTCCTCTCCAAGCGAACTTCGATTAAACTGAGAAGAAAGCCAAGGAAATAGAGTTCTTCGCTACCCTTTCAGAAGAGCAAATCAAACTGCTGTCAACTTCTGACAACTTGCAGTTCTTAAATGCAGGACAGAAGAAAGTGCTGTCAACTCTGGCTGACCATTATGAGTATCAAGACATCCAAAACCTCTGCAATGCCGCTACCGAAGATAATTTTCAAAGTAAGCAGCAGCAATGATTCTATCATTTAGATTATCCTTTATGATGTATTTATTAATAATATCACAGACTTAGATTGAGACAATTCAGGGGGGTTGAAGGCAGACTCTTAGCAACTCGAATGAAGGACTCCTTTTTGCTTCATTTCAATCAATTTATGCAATGCATGCTCTTCCTTTTCTATTTTCCCCTTCATTCGATTGCTAGGCTTCTCGATACCTGTTTTCAAAATCGACAAGCAAAAAACAAAGACCAATAAACAATTTTCAAAGCAAGTGCTGTGTCTTAGTTTTTCTGATCTGACAATTTTCCGCATTACTTAGCCCCATCAACTAATAGGATCTCTGCTGCAGTATGTATCTTTCTTGCTGCCTTGGTGAGTGCACAACATCTTTTCTCTCTCTCTCTCTTTCTTTCTTCATTTACTATTTTGATTTCCATAAATTAAATAAGTTATTCTTCTCAAAGCGATAACATTTTCATTTCAACACCTTTTCATCACCCAAGTAAAGACAGCATTAATTTTGTGTATTTTTGTATTTTTCTATATTTCAACACTTTTATTCTCAAAATACGCCATTTAAACATGCAAATTATCATTTAGATAATAAAATAATAAATTTGACTCAACTAATCTATTAGAATGCTCTTCAATAATGATGATAGCCATTGGGAATAATAGAAGAAGAAGAAGGATCAGTGAGTTCCAAAATTAATGAATTTGATTTGAAGAGATCTTCATTCAGACAATATAAATCCTCAGCTAGTTGTTCAGGCAGTCCAGTGACCAACACAGGTAGCGACTTTGTCCTGAGAAAGTTCAAGAGATGTTTGATTTAGAAAAGTGAGTTCATGTCATAGAAGGTGACTTGGTAGAATTAGAGTATAACTGCTCTGTACTTCAGGGGAGACAGGAACAGCTTGGAACCGATAGTGTCTTGCAGGAATTTGACATGGTCTGAAGTGATTTGTCCTTCGAGAGTTTGAATTAAAAACGCAGAATCTTCCCGCAGAAACGAAGCCAGCCCAAAGTGCCGATATTCTTAGAATTCCTAGCTTTCAGTGTTGTAGCGAGATACCATTAATTTGTTGGAAGCGAATTCATCTGGGGAAAATCCATCAAAAGAGTTATCGAAGTTATTCGGATGGGCTTGACTAGTATCTGGTATTTCAACTACTTAATCATTTAGCATGTTGTATTTCTCTTTTATTTGTCTGCTTCTCGGCCTGCGAGGACTAAGAGAGCTAAGTCTATCGAAATCTCCAAACTGCTTGATTGGAGAAATTTATGGGGATGATTTCTCAAAGTATTTGTTATGCTCGTGAGGAGGAAGAGTCTCAAGAGGAATGTCGTTCTCAAAGGAGTTTTTATGGTCGATTCCGAAGAAAGAGCCTTCTTTTTCTTTGTTGATTTGCTTTTGGCATGAGTTTAGATGAAATGGAGTATTAGATGACGAGAGTTACTTTTGAGTGTGTTTGTCAGGACTTAAGTTCTTATTGTGAGGGATATTGTGGTTTTGAGATAAATCGTGATTCTTGTCTTGATTAGGCCTTTCGTCAATGTTTATGTTTTTGTGAGTTGATGAAGGAGAGTCTTCTTTGAAATGAAAATGAGGCTAACTAATGTTCGCGTGAGAGCTAGCATTAGGCTTATGTATGGGAGACAAATTAAGTCCTAGACTATTTTGCTTATTAAGCTTTGGAACAAGGAGAGGAGAAGCACGTTGACGCTTAGGTGTCACAGGACCATTGATTAAAGGGGATAATACATTAGATGATTATATTGCATGTGAATGTGACTGTCTATTGAGATGGAGAGTGTATCGATTGAGTTCATTTTAGAGCAGCGAATAAGCAATCCCAAGCACAGCGGATAAAACAGGATGGTAGAAAAAGCCTATGAGTGCTTGCAGCCATACTTCGAGATTGCGGGAAGTCGCACTTGCATGAAAGTACAGATTGATCTAAAGTGTGAATAAAGCAGCACCAATCAGCACAGTTGCAAAGGCTAAGTAAGGAATTTAAATGGAGAAGAATACGACGAACAGCTCCATAGATATTGTGAAAATCAAGGATGTCAAACGAGGATACTTGGAAGTCTTTCGGATGAGGACGCCGTTTATGGTTGTCGAAAATATGCCCGCACTCACTGGAATTCCGCAAAACACGCCAGAAAGAATGTTCGCTATGGCTAGAGCTAGAACTTCTCTTTGAGGCTCAATGTCCGTGTCCGAACATTCTTTTTCACTAAAATTCAAGGTAAACAGACTCTCGAGATAGATCAAGCACGCTAATTTAAGTGACTCCGTCAAATGAATGAATCTAAATGAGCTTGCAGCGAGAAACGGAGATGTTAAATATGATAGTAGGTCTGTCAGCTTCGGCTGAGTATCCTTGTAGAGATTCTTAACAGTATCGATTCTCAGGCTGCTATCAGTGAAAACAAATCCTATCGTTAAGCTCAGAAGAACTAAGCCTAGCATCCAAGGAAATTTCAAATAGCGAGACTGACAGAAAAGATATGCAAATATTACTAAGATCGTAAGAAGCAATGCCCATAATGATCCTAGATTAAGGTGCTGATAGATTGCTAGGATTCTATCTATGAAGGCCCTAGTGTCTTAGAAAGAATGAAAGCCCATAGCTAAATCAAAGTAAGAAAAAGAGAATTAAAACACAGTCCCGTAAACGTAGCCTAGCAGTACAGTCGCTGGGATAAAGAATATCAGCCGTTAAACAGTTGAGTACTTTGCAAAGATTAGAAGAAAAATGCCGCTAAAAGCTGCTATGACATTCAGTGCTTGCATAGAATACTCGTCTTGCAGGTTTTGCATGAATGCAATTGCCAGAAACGAAGGGACGAACACTACGAACCTTGAGCTTCCACAGTTAAGATTAACTAATGAGCCGATTACGTACGCTAGCATTCCTGAAAAAGGGCGTTTTGACATTGAGTTAGTGACAGTGAAGCAGTAGAAATAGCAGAAACACCCAAGGTTTAATCCTTAGCTGATTCCTTAAATCAATCGAGTGCAAAAGCTTTGGGAATGAACTTTTTAATAGTTGCTTTTGTTCAGTAAATTGTTGCTAGAGTTCAAATTGCCGCTGAAGTTATTATTAATATTATGGTTGTTGATAGGCAGATTTAGATTCTAGCTGCTTTCATACTCCTCCGCAGTGTTGCCTTACTGCATGTGTTTAGGGCTTGGAGGAAGATTGTTGCTTTTAATATTAATGGTTGAAGTTTGTGTCGGTTTCTAGCAAGGATCCTCATCAAAAACATCAATCTTAACTTGCAGATCCTGCTTTTTAAAATCTAAATCACCCCATGAAGGAGTGCTTCTGATCCGCTATTCTCCTAGCGTTGATGCCTCTTTTTTGGCCAAATCCATCTTTGAAGCAGTCTAAAACTAAAAGATATTGTCTTAAGACTATGTTCCTTTTAGTGAAGAAGAAGATTGCTTCTTGAATGAGTCTCTTTTCCCCCTTTCGTCGCGTAGAGGATCGATGAAATCGGCAGTAGCTGGGACATCTTTCAGGAGCTTTTCATGAATACTGCTTGGGTTCCTGATATGATGGGGACTGATTCTATGACTCATCTTTTCCTCTTCTTCATTCATGTGCTTTGTATCAGCTTGTGTTTGTTGGTTGTAGTGGGTTGCGTTGCAAGAAGGCCAGTAGAAACTAGGCTTATTTGTTTGGGACTCTTGTTTCTCCGTATATCAATCTGACTGTTTTGTTCTATTCTTGCTCTAAATTCAAATTACGCACTCATTATCAAGCAAGCAAACAAAAAATCCTACTCGAATTGATTGATCCCTCACATTCTTCTCTTTTTCTTCTGTACTAGTCTAAATAAATCGATTTATCCTGCATTCGTTCTCATAAATTACTTGTTTCTTGCTTTAAAGCCGTTCACTTACTCAAAAAGCTCCTACACCCATTTACTCTTAGGGACAACAATTAGAGTTGCTCACAATTCTACCCCAAATAATAGTTTAAAATAATCGAACCTTACTAAAAACAGCAAAATACTCTTTTAATCCTGGATGATTCTGGTTTAGTGCTGTCTTTTAGTAATCGAGAATGATACCACCTGAACTTCTGCTTAATTAGAAAGGTGGGCGGATTTAGTTTGACAAGGCAATAAAACCCTCAAACTTAATATTTACAATTTTAATAATATTACAAATTATCTAACTCAAATTATAGCAATATCTCTAGATAGTTGACCATACATACTAAGCAGTTAAAATGCTTTAATCTTACTTTTGAATTACATTACTCTTAAAATGAAGTTATGCTTTATCTTTTTATCAACGAATATTCAGCAATGATAGTAAGCAATTTGCAAATAAATCTCAGTTTAAACTTTCACGTAAAATGATAATTTTGTTGCATTTAATCTGTAGAGCATTGTGCTTATTTGATTTGTAAATCTAACTTTATTCTTTCATTATTTCAAATCTAATTATTATTGTAGTACTAATTGAGAATCAATAGGCCATACTATCATATTTTCACACACATCTTAATATCTCTTAAATCTAAATGAATATCAAGTACTGATACTGATTTACCCAAGCAAATATGCGCGGGCTATTTAGATCAGCTTATGAATTCCAAAAAAGATACTTTGATAGCTCTTCAATTGCGCGGAAAACATAGACAAATTAATTATTCTTTTCAAAAACTACAGAAACAACACACAAGACAAATGGAGAAACTTTGGGTTGATCAGCACCGTCCTAAATAACTGTCTTAACTAGACTACCATCCAGAACTCTCAGAAAAACTAAGCAAACTAGCACATTCAGCTGATTTCCCACATCTTCTCTTCTATGGTCCAAACGGGGCAGGCAAAAAGACACGCATCATGGCATTTCTCTAAGAAGTCTATGGAAATGGTGTCCATAAACTAAAAGCAGAAGAAAGAGAGTTCAAAGTGAATCCTAACACAGCCACGACGACAGAAATCAATATTATCTCATCTAATTATCATTTAGACGTGACTCCAGCAGATGCAGAGCTCTACGATAAAGTGGTGATTCAAAAACTTATTAAGGAAGTGGCTTCAACACATTAGCTTGATGCTACCACTTAAAAACGGTTTAAAGTCATAATTATCAATGAAGTTGATCGTCTCACCCTCGAAGCTCAAGCTTCCCTTAGACGCACCATGGAAAAATACATCGGAAAATGCAGGTTACTAATTCGAAAACAGCTCTAAATTCGTTTTGAATTTTGAAATATTTTCATAATGAAAGCTGAATAATTGACATGTTTGTTAATTGTGCAGGCTAATTTTGTGCGCTGAGAACATTGGAAGAGTCATTTAGCCGTTGAGAAGTAGGTGTCTGCTGATAAGAGTACCTGCGCCTACTGAAAATGATATTGTCGAAGTGGTTAGGAAACTTTCAAAGATAGAAAATCTTGTGATTTCAGACTAGTTGAGCAGAAAGTTCGCAGGATTATGCAGTCATAATCTAAGGTCTGTACTGTTAAACCTCTAAACACAAAGACTAATTAAACCCAGTTTCAACGAGGATACGAATGTACAAATACCAGAGTGGAAAAGAGAAATTGAAAAAATTGCTTTTACCATCACAGAACACTAAAATCCAACTAAGTAATTAAACATAAGCCTTAATCAGATAATCCCCCGTTGTATTAGGCAACTTCGTTAGTTTGGAATGTCCTCATCGAATTATGTTTTGAAATAGATTAAAAGAAATAAGGAGTCAGTTCTATGATTTGCTGGTGAATTGTATTCCCGGCGATATTATCATCAAGAACTTGTTGTTTTCCCTGCTTGATAGAGTCAAGGACTTCTCCGCGCAAACAGAATTCATATACTTCGCAGCATATCACGAAAATATGATGAACATGGGCTAAAAACCAATCTTTCATCTCGAAGCCTTGGCTGCTCAGTGCATGCTCTCCTACAAGAAGTCTGTCCTAAAGCTAAAGAATTGAGGTTCCTTGTTGCAAAAAAGACATTGTCTTGAAACTGAAGAAATATTGTATGTGATTGTCTCTTTATTTGGTGATAATTTGTTTTTTGGAAGCAAATCCAATACTACTTACTACGAAAGCGATTGATTACTAAATTAAACAGGCAATCACTTTTAAAAATTATTTTATCAGTAAGCAAAGAAAATAAATGCATCTCTTTAACAGCTAAATAGAGGCAAGTTAATAAATAACAAGAAGAATCTAGGATCTGAACTAAATCATTTGTTTAATTGCTTTTTAAGATAAAATATGGAAATATTGCATCAAAGATTGTTCTTCTTCAATCAAAATAATTAACAATTAAAGCAGTTATTTTAGAATGGTTGTAAGATAGAGAGAGAGAGTAGTGGAGATATTGTTTATTTTTGTACAATCCATATTAATCTTTATTTGTTTCTGTCTCCAAGATTAAAAGCACATAATATTGTCGGCTAGTTTGGGATGATTGAAAGAGAGAACAAACGGCCTAAGATTAATTGATTAATCTCTCGAAATCCAGTGGAGTAACAATCATAATTCGGTTAAGAGAACAATCAAATTAAGGTTGTGTCGTAAAGAGTTACAATATTAATCTTTCTGCGTTAATTTATTAAGAATCAGCTATTGTAAAACTAACTGAATCAAATCGAGGAAGGCAAATAGAGATAGATGACTACGCACTTAGAATTTAAATTCCCAAAGCTCCAAGCAGTCATGAGATCATTTAGAAGCAATATGAAAGGAATTACAACTTGATTGGTAAATGTTACTCCTCCAAAGATTGGAAAATAAACAAAGAATATTTTGGATTAAGATCTTATCATTTTGCACTGATCTCAATAACTTAATGACTCACTATTCCTCTCAGCTATAGAAGCTTTCAAATTAATTCATACAAATCTAATTAAATAGTCATTAATCCCATCGATCATGAGAGGATAATAAATAATAAGGCTCAATCAACAATATATATATGAATTTCAACTTCTTCTTCTTTGCTTTACTCTGCACCCCTTCCTTCTTTCTTTCTTAATACTCAATAAAAAGGAAATTGTTAATGGTGACATAATTGAAATGATATTTTTACAAGAACACAAAGAGCAACAAGGAATTGAAATAGATAATATTGATTAAAAGGGTAGGAAGTATTTGTAGGTGACACTAATTTGAATTAGAGGGAATATTGAAAAGGATCCTTATGATATTTAGTATCATCAGGTTTAGAGAGCAAAAGTTATTGTTATTTGAAATAGTAGCTCTTCAGCAGAAGTGGGCTCATATGCCTGCTCATTCAACAGACCATCTCTTCTGAACGAGTTTCAGGGCTGAGAATATCATACTCGTCAACTGAAGGTGTGAAGGAATCAAACTGAAGTGAAAAGCTTTGCTTGCTGCTTGTGAAGTATCTCTTCATGTAAGCATACAGCTAGAAAGATGCTTCATCCTCAATCTAATCTGCATCAATTCGGATCAGCTGCCTATGGCACTTCAGAAGGACAGTCAGATATTTCTGCAATTACGACTTGATCTGCTGATACATCCTCTCAGGGATAGTCCCTTTCATGTACTAGTGAGCAGCTTTGAGTCTCTTCATGTCTTGAGCGAAGAACGTTGTGTCAAGGTCTTCAAGGCAGTGAGGGATTTCAGTCACATCGAACATAAGCTAGCGAGAAACTTGCATGTCAGAGAAAAGAGAACCAAGTAGGCTGTGCATGTCTAAGGTATTTAAAGTTTAGGATTTGAGGTGATAAGGTTGATTGGTATTAGAGTCTACAAAGACAATTGGAATGGCGTTTATTAGTTTGGTTGGTTGTTTGTTTGAGGCTGGTTTGTTTCTTGGTTGTTATAATTTGTTTCTGTTTGATTATTTATAATACCTTTCTCCAGACCATTCCTCAGAGATTGGGATAAATTACGAAGAAGAATCGATTGCTCTTTACAGCGATTGTTTGTCTATTCTTGGAGAGGATGCAGTGTTTAATCAAATACTCCTTGTAAAAGAATTCATTGAGTTAGGGTAAATAGTAATTAAGCCACCAGAATTAATCACTTGTTAATTCCTAATTCTTTTAGAGGGAGAAGAATACTAATCAGCAACACTATTATCTATCTGATAAGTAGTTGCTTCTCAGTCGATCTTTCTCCGAACTCTGAGAGAACTCTCTGGGGAATTAATTTCTAGTCTCAACTCATCTTACTTCTCAGGTTTTAAACAGATGACGATCTCTTGTTCCAGAAACATTGATTATCCTCTAGCTGACACTTTCTTTTTGTAAAACAGAACATTCTATTACTATTATGTCTTCTCAAACAGGGTTTATCTAAATATAACCAGTCTATTAATCTATGCTTTCAAACACACCAAATAGCCAATCAGGCTTTCATTTGAGTAGATTTATTCAATAAGTAGACTATCAAAACAGCCAACAAGCTATTAAAATTAAGAAGTCTGAGTATGGAGCATATTTCAGAAACAAGACAAACTAAATTCTAATAAAAGAAATTAATATCAAGCTACTAACACATAGAGCTGTGGCATTCTCTCTACAAAGTGTGAGCAGTCATATTGATCTTAAAGATACAAATATAAAGCCTCCAGATATTGTTAAGAAATTTCAAATTATTTTAATAAAAGAATTAGGGCAAACAGTTATCTGAATTTAATGATTAATTAAGTGTCTGAATCTTTCTCATTTAAGCATTTACTCCTTATTGCTAGATAACTAACGAGCTGTCTCTAGAACATTTCAACGAAATAACCACAACAGGAATATCTTTTTATAATATGCTCTAAACACTTCAAGAGATATTACTTTGAGACACTACAAATTCAAACTAAATATACTCCTCCTATTGAAAATCATTGTATCAAAATGATAATTAAGATGTGTTCAATATGCAAATGATAACTTTTCCAGAAAGAAGCTCAAAGTGAGAGTGCTCCTCTAATTATTCAAATATTATTCAAACCCCTAATCAAATCAGTTTTCTTATTTAAAACCAGTTACACACTCAATTCACCTCTCACAATCAAGAATACTACCCACCATAGAATTCCCATTTCTAAGAATAGTTTCTCAAGATAACAACAAACAGCATTACAATTTTTATCATAGGTAGCATCAACAGAAATAATGAGAAAACAGTCGAATTATGGTCAGAAATAACTATCAAAAACATAAATGTTGCTGGATCTGCAAGCAGCAAGCAGAGTAAATCATTGTAGATTACTTTGAATCACTCAAACAACTACACAACAACTGCAAATATGCCCTCCTCAAAGTATCAGTTGTTCAAAATACAGGCAATAAATTCACTAATGATATCTCTGCTCTGTACAACTTCTTCATGAGAAAGCTAGATTCCAATTCACAAACAAGCTGCAGATGTGATTTGGATTGTGCTGCGTTGAAGCTTTTGAGTATTTTTGCAATGTTTAAGTAGTATTTGTATTTTAATATTGATATTCTGGTTTGATTCATGTTTCTCTTTACCTTCATCAAACTGTCTAAGCAATCCAAGAGTACGTTGGCTTAATCTTTAGAAGAAACTATTTAATCAAGCGTGAATATTCCGACTATTTCTAATTTACTTCAAGGATTTGAATTAATTGTGAAGATTACTAATTCAACCTTGCGAAAATGCTCATCACAAATAACTCAATCATAGCAACAATTGTTCTGTTCTTTCAGAGAGGCATAAAGCATAATCAGAGCACCAATCTCAGTTGCATGCTCCACCGGAATCGAGATAAATATGCAGGCCAGGTCTGGCTAGGCGATGCTGCCACACCCTCCTTGCTTTTGCTCTTCTTGTGCTTCCGATTAATTCGCCAGATCCTTCAAAGACAAGCTCAGAGTCTGTTTTCCAAGCTTCTCTTCCAGGATGATTCTCAGAGAGTCCTCCATTGATTCAGCTGCTTTATCATATCTGTTGTTCTCTCGTCTGCTTGATTTCAGTAATGGATTAGAATCACTTTGTGGAATATCTTCATCATTTAGGTTAGTTCGTCGGTTATTTCGATGAACATAGTTCTGTTTTTCTTCCTCTTGATGTTCTTCTTGATCCCCTCCTTCTTCATCGCTATCGCCTTCCTCAAATGAAGTTCCAATCCTGATTGACTGGGGATTATTCGCTGAATCATGAGAGTTATCTTCGATTATTTAGTTCTTATTGCTGTTTTCATCTTGAATTTCATCGATGATGCTGCTGGATTCACTGTGATTATCATCTTCATTGTCGTTGTTGAGATCAAGTTCCAGCAGTTTTTCAATAATCCCCAGGTTGTCTCGTGGAATGTAAGACACATCATCTGAGACTGCATCTTGAGGGGAATCGCTTAGATTAACATTATCTCTGTCTGAGGAGCAGCAACTGTCGCTGTTGTTTTATTTAATTGGATTTGCCTGTTCAGCTGGGGAGCTACGAACAGGCTTGGAATGAATTCCTTAAGGAATGTAGATTTCAACTGGAATGTCTCTCATTTGAGATACTACTGGTGATTATGGCTGCATTGCTGGCCTATGTTTCATAAGTATTTTCTCTTTTTCGTTTCGACTATCCTTCTCGAGTATCTTCTAGCTCCTTCTCTTTTGATTTATATCCTCCATCATGAGCCTTCTTTCTTCAATTAGTTTCTGCTTCTTCCTTTCCTTTTCTTCAGCAAGCTCAATATTCTTTTAACAGTCCTTATTGGTACTCAGCAACTAGCCTTATTCTTTATCTGAATTAATTGGAGCATTCTTGCTTGGGGGATTATTATTGACTTTATAGTTGTTTGGGTTGTAATTGCTGTTGCTAGGAGGATCAACCTAGCCGACATTGTTGCTAAGCTCGAAGAATCTATTAGATGATGGTTGTTCTCTCTTTATTTCTTCTTGCTTTCTTTCAGCGATTCTGTCTTTTATCAGCTAGAGTTGCTTCCTTGGATCTAAATCCAATTTCTGCTAAGGTTGCTAGGGTTTTTATAATCTACCATTAACTACTTCCTGTTTGATTGCTCCTGCACTAAACACAGGCTCAGATATTTCTCGTTTGAGTTTGTCTATTGCCGAAGAGAAATAATCCTATCCATTCATATTATTGCTAACAAACCGATTTTGATCTTAAGGGACGACGTTATTGTCAACTTTCAATGAAACCTTAGGGTAAACTGGATCATTTCTAGGGAACAAGTACTTCTGTTGGTTGTTTCCTTCTGAAGGAGCACTTGATGGGACGTTAGAAATATTATTACTGGCAGGCTTCTTCGAAGGATCTCCACGGAAGAACATATTATTGATGTTATTATTTGAGGGAATTGGGACTGGGTTCGAGGGAATTTTACCTTAGAACAATTGAGGCTGAGAAGGAGAGGATGAATGAATTTGCAAGACATTAGGAGTGGATGGGTAGTTTACTAGTTTGGGAGGATATTGAGATACTACTGCTCCTTGTAGTTTATTAAGATTGTTTTGTTGAGGGATTGCTGCTTCGTTATTCATATTTTAACCTCCAAATCTTGTGATTAATTGCTGCTAAATGTGTTACTACTATTGCTGCAAAGGCTATTAGAAATTCTCTGCTGAAGGAAGAGGAATGCTATCGAGATTCAGATTGTTATTTACGAAATTGCGATTATGGATCACAGTGTGCGAAAACTCACTGTTGACAACGTTTTCACTCAGAAACTTTCTAATTCTGTTGTTGATTATCGGCATTTTGAGTATCTAATTCACTGATGGTCTCTTCGTAGGCTCAGTGTTCAACAACCCAGCGATTAAGCTGCTCATATCTTTAGAGTAATAAGATGATATTGGAGAGTACTAGCCTCTCACAATCTTTAGAGCCAACTAAGGCAGACCAATCCCGTCAAAGGGTGGCTTCTACGTGCATAATTCATATAGAATAATCCCAAGAGACCACACATCGGAGCGGAAGGAGTAAGGCCTGTTATCAATAATTTCAGGAGAAATGTAGTAAGGAGTGCCTACCATTGTTTTGCAGTTTTCTCTTGTATGTCGAAGTACTTTAGCGATACCGAAATCTCCTACTTTGAGAGTGCAGTCCTTCATGAGAAATATATTTTAAGTCTTTAGGTCTCTGTGTACAATCTTGCGATCGTGGACGTGCTTCAGAGCAAGACATATCTACGTGAACCAGTCTAGCACTTAGCTTTCGGGGATGTACCTCCCTTTATTCTCGAGGATCTTTTTGCTGAGATCTCCGCCATCACAGTAATCCATAACAATACAAAACTCTTGCTTTCTTGTCCTGTAGACTTCCTTGAACTTGACGATGTTAGGATGGTCTAAAGCTTCAAGGATCCTAGCTTCTTTGATGGTCTCTTTCTTCTCATCCTCTTTCATTGCCTTCATGTTCATTTTTTTAATCACGCAAAGACTGCCATCACTCTTGCACTTCACTAAAAAAGCCTTGCCGAAAGAGCCCTCCCCAAGCAGTTTAATCTCAGTGTATTTCTCGAGTTCAGCATGCTATGCCATCTCTCAGTTGATCGCAAGGTAGGCTGGGAAACAAACAATCTCCTGCTCACCCTTTCTCTCAGTTCCGATGGAAATTCTTCTTTTTTTCTAAATTTTGTTTGTTTGGCTATTTCCGCAAAACCCCACTCAGTATTTTGAATGTTCATCTTTTTAAATTGTTAATCCTGCCTCTCTCTTTGGATCGTTCTCTAAGGAGTTTCCTTTTCCAACAAATTTGTGGAGGTAATCAAAGAAATTAAGTCCAATAGCTATTCGCTATCTTTATGGGGTTAGTATCATAAACAAAGAAAAGCAGAATTTAGAAAGATATATCTAAAAATGCAGAAACATCTTCCTTCTGCTCCTAATTTGTCCATCTGATTAAATATTCAAACTCTAACTTTGCTTGATGCTACACAATTTAAATAAATTGTTTATTATTTATCCTTTTTATGCTAAACAATTATAGTTAAGAGAATTGTTCTGTTTGTTAACACACACATTGCTTCTTTTTAAAAATCAAATACTTCATATCCCTTTTCCCTCTCCTGCCATGAAATGAGCATTTCTTTGAAGGCATCTCAAACAAAGAAATTTATTTAAATAAGCACTACATTTAAAGTCCTTCGCTCAATAATGGCGATTCATTTAAAACAACAAATGCAGATTGCCGTATGAGAGATTTTGCTTTAAACCAAATTGAATTATTATCCATCAGGCCTTGAGAGCTGAACCGATGATCTTCTTCTCTTCTTCAGTGATTTCAGGAGCGTATTTTCTGATGGCTAAAGAAGTGCAGCCCTTAATTTTCTTGATCTCTCCCTTGACTTGAGTAAAGTGACCAAGCCATTTTCCGAGGTCTTCTCTCTTGGGGACTGCAATGTACTTAATTTCGTTCTTAGCGCAGAGAGCCTTGACGAGCTTGAGATAAGAAGCTTCAGAGCAATCTTCGGCAACAACTACGAAAAGAGCCTATTTAGCTTCGATGACTCTGAGGACTTCGTGGAGACCCTTAGAAATGGTATCTTGGCAGAGGGAGCTCTTGATAACCTTAGCAAGAGTGTCGTGGAGTTCGTTAGCTTCTGACATGTCTTCTTTCTTGGGAGTGATTATTCTTTATGTTTTGCGATTTATTCTTTTTTGGTTTCGTTTTAATTTAGTTTCTCACTTATGCTCCCACAATTTGATTCTGAGTGCTATCATTCTCGGAATCAAGAGAATTATATGTCTCAACTCATACAATTTGTCCAATTTCCGTGCAAAGTACAACATTCATTTCAAGATTAAATACAAAATATCTCTGCTCATGCTTTATGGTTTTTACAACACAACTGAACAAACAACTGCCTGCAAATATGCGATTCGATTAGAATAATCACTATGAAGATACAATTAAGTTTTTATCCAGAGAAACTGACACCAGCTGCTGAGAGAAATCATTGAATCTAGTTTTAAAGTAGATCAATTAGATTCAAAATAATTATTAAACTGCTCTATTTCAATGATATTTACTTGATTCCAGTGATTGCAGAGGAATGGAGACTCACTGTAGAGAGAGTGTTCCACTTTTTAGTCTCGATGAGCTTAAGTCCACCTGCAGCACCTCCCACTGCCAGCACTGTTCCTAGTCTGTCGAACTCGATACTGGATGGTTCGAAAGCACTTTCTTAGTTGTCTTCGCTGAAGAGAGTCTTCACGCAAGTTGCTTTTCTCAAGTCGAATATTTTGACTACTTTATCTGCCCTACTGGCGGCAGCAAGAGTGTACCCGTTCTCACTGAAAGCAAGAATCTCCATGCCTCCCTAGTTTTAGCAAGATTATTAATATAAGATATTAAGAATGGGTTATCCATTATTCTTGATTACTTGAAGGTCGCTTTCTAACGAAGCAAGAATCTGATTGGAGGAGATGTTCCAGAGCTTTGTTGATCCATCAGCACATGCAATAGCAAGGAGATTACCATCAGGGTGAATCTAAACAGAGTTCACTTTGGTTTTACCAACAAAGTCGGTCACACTCAGAACTAATGAGCTCTAAGCAGAGTTAAATAACATTCATTATCATGCAGATGAATGATAAAAAGTATTAAAGATATTTACAGTAGTAAGGTCATGGTAGGTTAAGGAAGAACTCTGATCAGCCAAGACAAAGAGTGAGCCATTTGGATGAACTGCTGCAGAAATCAAGGGAGAGACAGAATTGTACGAGTATATCGATTTGAAGCTATTATTCTCTTCAGTTGCAAATACATACACATCGGCTGAGTGCTCTGTAGCCACTACAAACCTAACTTGTCCGTTGGTGCTATTGTTTTCAAAAAAGGCCAGAGTCGTAATTGCACCTCCAAGCTCTAAGGTGCCTACGACTTGTCTTGTCTTCAAGTTGAAAAGAGTAACGCTACCTCCTTTTCCACCGCTGATTGCTAGTTAGCTCTGTCTATTAACATCCAGCTAAGTGACTTCAGCTTCCCCTGAAATCGCCCTAACATCTCTTGGTCCAAAGGTACCTATGGCCTATTACATTATTAATTACAGCCTGTTATTATGTCCATCAAATTCATAATAACTATTACATCTGATGTAGGAAACTTCGAAACATAATCTGCATCTTTCTTGCGATCTTTCCTGACTTAATTCAAGCGAAGAGCAGTCTCGTTAATAGAATCGAGCACTGCAGATGGCAGCTTCTTTCTTTCCTCGATTTCTTAAGCTATCTTGGATTCATTCTCTCCTGCTTCTTCTGCTTCCATTCTTCCTGCTTCGAGTTTCTCTTACAATGAAATTACATCTCTAAAACAAGCAAAAACAAAATAACACTCAAACGATCAGCAACCAACTCCCAACCAAGTTACTTTCTGGCATCATCTCTTTCTTTAATTAATCTCGCAATAACTCTGCAGGCTGCGTCGTGCTAATACAAAGCATGGGAGAGTTCCTGTCTAACAGTCTCGAGATGCTGTTTGAGAGTGTAAGTCTCTAGCATTAGAGAATCCCATTCATTCTAAAAGGACTTAAGTATTCCTGGAACAGAATTCATAGTCACTGCCCTTGGCTTTGTCTGAGTTCCAACTACAAGAACACCAAAAGTTTTAATAAGATTTATTTCAATCACGCTTCTTAAGTTCTTCTGTTTATCTTAATACTATGAATCAAAGCTATTCAATTGCAATGTTACGCTTGACTGGAATCAGGTCATCAAGGTTAAGTGCTTGGCCAGTGATGGGACACTAGCCTGTTGCTGCAATTTGCTTCTCAATGACTCTCTTCTCGAAGACATGTCCAGTCTTCTTGGAGACGACAGGTTCGACGAGCTGTTCTCCTGTAATGGCGCAGTAGTTCCAAGACATTGTTTATTTCTTAACAATAAATTAATTTTTAAATTAAGTTAATTTCAGTTCTAGACACTTACTAACAAGTGAAGAGCTTGTCTTCCTTTTATTCCTATTTCTAAACAAATTAAGCAGTATTTTATCCACAATCCAAGAGATTCAGTGGCTGGATACTTTATTAAATCCTTTAAAAAATTACTTTCGTTTTTATTTAGATCTCTTAAAATCAAGACAAGGAAGAAGCAATAAGCTAACCAGACTGAATTAGATGAATTTTGTAAAAACTTCGCTTGGGATTAAATCTTGTTAGGATATTATCTTTTTTGTGGTTTTGTCTTGAAGTGAATTAGT
>Ga0302271_10001700_pt1 | contig 20870 bp, 14 predicted proteins | sample III_Bog_N1_1_FD_198767 | JGI IMG/M metagenome (GOLD analysis project Ga0302271, IMG submission 198767) | Peat permafrost microbial communities from Stordalen Mire near Abisko, Sweden - III_Bog_N1_1 | ecosystem: Environmental > Terrestrial > Soil > Wetlands > Peat | place: Sweden: Abisko... | reverse complement strand
CTTTCCACATCCTAACACCCAACCCCAACCCCAACCCCAACCCCAACCCCAACCCCAACCCCAACCCCAACCCCAACCCCAATAGTGAGTTTAGAATCTTTTAAGTTTCAAACAAAACTAGTTTCCACCTCAAAACAGTAACAAAAATCTCAAATCCTATCATAATTCCACAATTTAATCTCGCTTGATTTAATATTATCCAAACACGCTCTTTGGATGAGTCGAAATCACTTCATTTGGCTCCTCGATCGTCCTGGAGTTGTTACTTGGAGAATCAGAATCAGCAGCTTAAATTTATTAAATGATTATTTATCGCTAAGAGTCTGCTTGAATGTGCAAGTCCGAATCCATGCTTTACTGTCTAGTCGAAGCACGGAAGGGACTAGTGTCTGGGAACTTACTGTTTTTGAGTATTGCATCAATTCTGTAACTGTCATTTGCATTCTTGTGAGTATCATCTGAATTATTATTATTGTTGTTGATGTTCTCAGCTTCACTTTCCATGGACTTTAGCAGAATTCCTCCACTGCCTCTGCGAACAGTTTCTTTTTGCATAGCTCTTTTAGCAATAATGTTCATTCCATCTTTCTCATATTCTTGGTAATTTTCGCCCTCATCAAGAACGCTTTCGCTTTTTTTAGAAGCTAAATCCTTGGGAGCACCTTTCTTAGGACTCCTTTCAGGTGATTATGTATTACTCTTATTCTTATTATCTTGTTAACTTTTTTCTCTCTTCGTTGGGTTTTATTCTTTCGATCTGCTACTGTTAGCGATGCTCTTTTTATTTTCAAATATTTCGTTCTTATTTTATTACTAATTATTCTCAATAAGCATATCTAACTACTAAGGAGGTATTGCAAATCTTTCCTGAGATTAAATTGAATTCTGTGGTGCCTACTATGGACTCAACTATGCTATTTGATGGTTCTAAATCTTAAGTTATTCTTCTTGAAGCTGCTAGACCTCGAGACTATTGTTATTCGAAGCTACTAAATTGATCGAATTGTTTGCCTTTTCTTTTTTGGTGTTATCTAATATCGGAGGTAATACTGATTATTCTGGCTCCGGATTTTCATGCATCCAACTTAGAGAGTTAATCTATCGCTTAGCATACAAGTCCTCCACGATCAATTTTGTCAGTTCTTATCGGCAGTATGGACAGCTCTTTAAAACAAACAAATAAACCTTATTAAAGCAACTACAATTCAAATAAAAACTAAATCCACCTCATTTTTCTTCATCCAATCTTGTAAGCAAGTTGCATGAAAAATGTGTCTGCAATAAGTGGATCGTACTTCTTCTGTATCTTCGAAATCGCAGAGACATATCACGCATGTGCCTGTATCCTGCTGCTTGGAGTGCTTTTTGAGATATCCCTTTATTTCTTGATAGAGTATTGAGGGCATATACTTTTTCATATCATCTTCACCCATCGTTGCTTTCGGTTCAGGCCCAACTCTCTTGAAGAAAACAAAATAAACAATATTTTACTAGTTCATAAGAGAAGAAGGAATTTAGTCTAAAAGAAAGGATAATAAAAACCAATTAATTACCCTTTCATTTCTCCTTCTTTACAGCAATTCCCTATCCCTCTTTTGAAGTCTCACTAAGCCAAAGAACAAAAACCAGTCAATCCTCCTAAGCAATTGCATTTTGCAACATATCGTAAACACTTCTTACAAATATTTATAAACACAGCTAGAAGAACGATAAGGATAGCTCCAACTATGAGAAGAAGTATCAAAAGCAGCTTATTGCTATTTCCACTTCCTGAGGAGGCATTGCTCAACGACAACGAGACTAATACCGTCAAGACACCCTCTAATTTAATCAGTACTCGATGATGGTAAAGTGGAAGAGGGGAAACATTATCAGGTGGTGAAGATACAATGAATGGAATCGAGAGGATCTATTTTGCAATGAATTCACTGGTGAGTTCATTAGGCAATACAGTGGAGTTGCTGTTGTAGAGTTTCGCGTAAACATCAAATAGATTACTATTTGCTTTCATGTCCAGGTAGTAATCTTCATTTTGTTAGTTTGCATCGAAATGAATGTACGCTATTCCCTGAACAGATATCTGCATAGATTCCCCAACTTAGATGAGATTTGATAGGATCTCGCAATGAGCTCCAATGTAAGAACCAAGACATTGAATTACTCCGTGTTTGCTGCAGACACATTTAAGAAGATTATTACAGCCACATTCGATGGCGGTACCTTGGAGATTTTTAAGAAAAAGCAATGAACCCAAGGTAAAAAAGGAAGAATTATTAAAGTTAATCACTTACTTATTTAGGATTATTGAAGAGTATATTAGTAAGAGGTGGCTCCATCTGCCATGTTTGTCCTTATGACCGTTATATAGATTTACGTTAAGCCTGTAACCTAGTCTGGCCTGATATAAATCTTCTACACGCTGCTTTAATCGAAATATGCTGTCAAGGATAATGCAAAATCATCAGAAAATTACAGTGAAAATTCGCTTAAGAATGTAAAGATATCACTTTTCTCAAAACAACATCTATTTCTCTGTGCGTGTCTTACAATCTAAATCGAATCTATGATCTTAATTCATTATCTATTGGATAGTGGTGAGTCCAGATGCATCAGATGAAGTTGACCATCCAAGGATAAGATTTTTCGGATTACTTGGATTTGTAAATGTTAATGAAATAACAATATTGTTATTATTTGCTCCGAGGACAACAGGGTCTGTTTACACTCTTACAAACTAACAACAAATAAATAAGAGTATTCACGGTTAACGAAGGTTGTCCTCTGTTGATAATCAACTTTACTTGCATAACGTTTGAAGAGGATGAACTACAGTTTCCTGTTAGGATCTAATAAGCTAAGAGGAAAATAAAAAATAAGTACTTCATTTTCGCTGACTTTTTGATTATTAGAACCTTTGTTATTACTCTGGAAATCATCAAAGTTTGATTAATTAAATTATTTAATCAGCTTTATGTTTTTCTTCTTCTTAGCCACTGTAAATTATGCTTGGTGAGCTGTGTGTGGCATACTTCATTCAACACAATTCTTATTTTGTTTATTATCCTCCCAAGCAGAGACCAAACATCTAACAATGTATTTGGTTTTGACCAGTTAAACTGTTGGGACTTTCTTTGTTTCTGTTCTTTTAATACTCTATCTCATAAAAAGGTTTTTTCAAAAATGATGGAATCTTCTTACAGATTATTTAAAGAAAATTATGATGTTTTGCATTAATACAATAAATAATCAACACTCTTTTTTGTTGTTGTTGTTGGTGTATTTATGTTTATGATTTGAGTAATTAATATTAAGGTTTCTTTTGGGAAATAAACAGAAAATTATCTTTAAATAGATTTTTTATATTTCCTGCTCTTTTCCTTTGTCTATTCTTTCTAATTTTTAGGTTTTTCCTAAAAAGAAATAAATCCAATACTTTTAACTTTATCAATCAGGAAATGCAGCATTTGAAAGAATAACAAATTTTAGTAGCTTAGAATTAGTACGTCGAATAATGTGTGCCCTTTTGTTATTTTTGTGTTTATTTATGAAGATATGCATGAAACTCAAACATAGAAAATGGTTTAAATTTTTACTTAGTCTTTCAAATCGAAAAAAGAAAAAAGTTGAGAAATAGAAGAAGAATCCAATCAAATACGTCCTTTCTCTCGATAACTTATTAACCAAAACATATTCTATTTATGAATATATTTTATTATCTTTCGAAATCTTTAATATTTAATGAAATTAACTTAACCTTTTATGGTTACATTTTGAATGATTTCCAGTAGAACAAAAATAATAATATTTTAAGGTTCTAAAATGAAGAAAAAAATAATTCCTTTGACATCTTGAAGATCTTTAATCTAAAAGAAAAAAAAATGTAAAAACTAAATTTCTTGATTTTTATTTAAGGCTCTTTTTGCTTGAATTTTTGGATAAATTTTATACATGTTAATAAACTATAATGGACACTGTTTACAGATTATGATTAATGTATAATTTGCAAAGGGCATTAACAACCATCAGATGAACAACTCAGAAATCATGCAAAAAAAGACAATCTAAAAGAATATCATTTTTTCAGCCAAAAATTTAATTGATTTAAAATTTTCAATTGCTGATATGATGGAGAAGTCAAGAGAGAAGAAAATAATTACTGATTTTTAGATGAAACAGCTCTTTATTGATGATGAAAAAAGAAATAGATGAAAGTTAAGAAAATAAATATTAGCAAACAGAGGAGATGTAAGTCAAGGACTAACAATCTTGGTCATCTTTTCAATAAATTTGTTTTCTTAGAACACTTATAAGTTGCATGTCTCTCAAATATTTTCTTATGATTCTAAGGAGTCTTTGAGGGTTAATTAGTTTGAATAATAGCTTAAGAGGAAATATCAGAAAATAGATGTATTTGTTCATAAAGAAACAAACCTCACAAAACATGAATATATTAAATTATTAATTGTTTCTTTAGAATTTGAAATCTTGGTATTAAGAACAGGCTGGGAGGGCTGATAATTGCATGGGAAACTAATCTAATCAAATCAAAATTGTTGTTTGTTCTTTTATTCGATCAAAAATAGATCATTCTGGGAACGAGTAACATCAATTTAATTCGCAATCATATTTCAATTTCTAGATCCACCCAATCATACATAATAGTGATAACATTCCAAAAATCACAAGTGATCAATCTAGATAGTATTTGGAGGGCTTTGTATTCTCTATTAGCATTCATTTTTCTTCAATGCAACTCATTTCTTTCTTTGAGAGTAACTTTATTATTGCTGTTGGCTGCATGCAGAAACGTAGAATGCTTGAACTATTGTTGTCTGCGATTCGCATGGGAAGCATTCTTAATTCTTCTCTTCTGAGCATGCAAAGCATTGCATCTACGGATAACCATTTCAGCATTGCCCCCAGGAAAGTAATTCGCATAGCTTTTGAGAACTTCGAAGTTCAAAAGAAACAGGTCTTCGTTTGAGTTCAGTTCATCTTCATCTTACACACAGTCTTGTTGAAACATCAGCCGAGTCACAGGGATTTTATATTGTTGTCTGTGTTTTTTTGAAGAGACAGCGTAAGGTAAATATGAGTTCGAGCTCTGTAACGCTGTGACAGTCTTTCGAGGCAGAGCGGGAGAGATGAGATTAAGAGCACTGCGAGAAATATGGGAGATGCTATTGTTATTATTGTTATTTCGGCTGTGGTGATGACTGGAGAAGAATGTATCTGCTCTTTCTGCAGACTTGCTGGTCAGTTCTTTGAGACTCTCTTTGAATTACTCATTCTCGTAGTATTGCTGCTATTGCAACCAAGTTGATAATTGGTATTGCTATTATTAAACAGGTAAAGGTTAAGGATACTGTTGGAATTAAATAGGATTCCCTGATGACATATTAGTATTCAGATTGGTCTGGAAAGCAAACTATTTCATTGGAAGAGAGTTTTCCATCAGATAAGGAGCAGAAATAGCTTGATTCAAAGGAAGTCTTTGAGCCTAAGCAGTCCAGTTATTGTTGATATTGGAGTAACTATTCGAAAGCTAAGATGAACTTGTATTAGTATTAATATTATTGTTGGCATTATTGAAGTTGTTTTGGTTGCTATTCAAGCTGATTTACTTGATAAATTGAGTCTGTTAATTATTTGGGTTCAGATTGTTATTGCTTTAGAAATTAATTGCATTTATGTAAGTGTTGTTATTGTTGTTGGGTAAAGGCAGATCAATAGCGCTAACTTATGATGAAGCTTAATGGATTTGAGAAAGGGATTGAGGAATGTTATTGTAATTGTTTTGCTAAGCAATGATTGTCTAAGGTATTGTTAGGCCTTTTTCAGGTTAGATTTCTACAGAGTTGGGTAGCTAGGAGACTAGTGCTTTGGGAATATCAGTCTTTTCTTGTTAGATGTTTTAGTTTGGGAAGCTGGAATCTCCTTCATAGGAGTTATTCATGTTGTCATAATAGCATTGGTTGTCTTAGTCCATGACTTCAACATTTCCATCGCGAAGACAAAACTCAGGCAATTCCAATGCGACCTTCTTATCATCGTACACGTGAAGAAGCTCCTCCATGAATTGGCCATAGTCGGGGATGACTGCGATTGCAAGCTCAATGCGAGCTCTCCTAGCAGCTAGTCTGATTTCTTTTGCATTGCTTCTAAAACGGGATGAAGGTGCTTGTATATTCCTCGGTTTTCTGTTATGACTTGATCTTACTTTGACTTCTTCACTATGTTGACTCCTTGCTATCGTAGCGAATCGTGCAAGAGTTACTTTGATTAATGGACAGTCTTGGAATTCATGTCCAAATCGCTCACAAGAGATGCATCTAGAGTCAAGTAGTCGCTTTCTAAAGAGAATATCGTCTCGCATCTCACAGAACTTCTCGAAATCCTCAGGAAACTTTCTTTCTAACATCCGTTTGAAGTCGTTGAGTTCAAAGAAGAACAAATGGCTTTTCCTATCAATGACACTCCGCACACTATACATGTAAGCACTCTCCTCCATAGACTGCTTCAGCCCAACGCACTCTCCTAAGTACAAAAGATATTAACCAATAAGAGAAAAGAATCAGATTTCTCCTTAAAGAGATAATAACTTGTACCTTATGACTACAGTCTATAGAATGAAATAGGGGATTAGTTTGGTGTTTCATGAGCGACATCCAATGCTCCCGAAAGAAGAAAGTATACCTTCGTGTCAACTTAGCCTTTCTGGATAAGAAACTCTCCTGGAGTAAGGACTCTTTCTTTTACTTCAAGTGAGAGACAGGCGATGCTTTCTGGAGTGAAATTGAGTCGAAGTATTTTGTTTTGGTCCCGTAATATGCTTGATAGAGTTCATCTCTGAGTTGGATTGGAATGTCCTTGAAGAGAGTTTCAGAGGATACTTTGTTTTCCTTTTAGATCACACTCTGATAGTCCAAGTGTCTCAGGATCTAAGGCAAAAGTAAAGGAACATTAATAATGAACCAAGAAATGAAGAAAATAAGCAAAGAAATGGAAGAATAAGAGTTCATTGAGAAACTAATTTCATTTCATAAATGAAATAGTTTGTTTGGTATTATGGAAAGAGCATAGACTTTTCCTTTTTAATAATGCTTTAAACCATAAAAGAGACGATTGAATCTCCCCCATTTACGATATTTATCCAGTTATTTGAATTGAAATACTATTATCTGCCCTTAATACATCATTTTTGGAATCTCCTTTGTGCATGTATTTCTTAATGATAATTAAAGCTTCTCTGTTTTCATTAGTTTCTCTTAATTATTGATAATAATATCAATAATTTAACTTAGTTTTTATGGGTGAATAATGATAATTTTCTCTCAATCACATGGATATTTGTTAAACTGATGGTTACTTTGAGTTGAATGTGCCTATCGATGTTTCTATCATTAAGATAAGATGTCATGTCTTATTTTAACTTCTGTCTGGAAGATTTCTCTTGGCATTGTGCTGAAATATCGAGCCTATCGTGTTCATAACGTACCCGAAAACAGCAGATGATATCAACGTAATAACTATCACCTAGATTCTCTCAGTTGTCGTAGTTAGCTGACAATGTATTTTGCAAACCAATCATCGTTAGTTTCATAATGAAAGATACTCAGCCAAGTTGACACACTTAAATCGTTTTCTAACTCTTTCGCGGCGACATAATAAAACCCACAGCCTGTAATTTATCCGATAAACAATATTGTCACAAGAAGGTGGGATATCTTGTAGAGAATAAGATTTCTTTGGAAGGAGCAATTTCAATTTTTTGAAATGACAGGAGATAGAGTTGTTTTGTACTGTAATTATCTTAAAAGCAAGAAATGTTACTAAAATAATACTCCCCAAAAATTAAATCCATTTGCTCTCAAGCCTTCCAATGCACTAAATAGGGTTCAGATCTTAAATAGTATCTCTATTAAGAATTCTTTCAGGGTAGATAGAAAATAAATAAGAATTAATCAGTCTGTTTTCCACACAATCCTTTTAAGATTGATCAAAAAGGGATTTTTATTGTTATTTGCAGCCGATTTTGTAAAACTTTCCAAATACACAAACAATTATTTTCAATAAGAAAATAGCCTATCCTATGAGTTATTTATCATTCAAAAGTTAACTGTCGGGATTTTAGCTGGACTACTTTTCTCCGATCTTTGAGTTGAAGATTGGATCAACTTTAGATTTAGCTGAGCGATATGACATGATGAAAGCGATGCTAGAAAATCCGCAGGCGAAATAGAAGGCGATGAAATTTCTCTTTGAAACAAGAGAATTGAGGATCAACTGTGGGCTCAAATATTTAGAATTTGCAGCAGAACTGCTAGAAATATGTGTAAACGTCACAGCCATTGAGCTAGTTGCAGGAGGCAGCCTCCTTTCAGATGCTAAGATGTTGCTTAAAGTCTTTTAGAAAATCAAAAATTTCAAGAAACTTTCTATTATTGATAAGTCAGCGTGTCCTGAACTGTCTTTATTGATTGATCTTCTTGGTATTGCCAAGACTGCACTTCCAAAATTAGATGTAAAGTACACAAAACCATAGAGTCTGCTTGTGGAATTCACTGTGAGTAAGTCTTCACTTGACATAAACTTGCCAGAGAAGGCAGATACATTCCGACTAGATCTTCTCAAGAAAACTCTCACCTTTTTCCCATAAACCCGCAGGATTAAAATATTATCCGTTCCTTAACGAATAAATGAAATATTAACTCTAGTAGCTGAGTAATTTAAATACCTTCACAGACTAAAAATTGTTGTGGATAACTCCATAAAATTATAAGGACAGAATTAAAATAAAGAGTTATCACTGCTTGAAGATCATCGGACATCAAACATAATAGATTTCTCACTAGTCTCTTCAGTTAATTTGAAGAATTTGGAACTCACATATTCTTCCCCCTCCGACCCTGAGTTTTTGCTTTCCCTCGAGAGCTAAGTCAGCCATCCAACTTGGAGAATACTCAAGTCGCACATATTTGAATACGACTCTATCTCTCAGAGAATGAGGATCAATATTGAGTCTAAGGAAGTGGCTAAGAGAGTAATTTAGTTCTTTCAGCGATGCTGGACAGTAAAATACATTGAATTCAAAACAGATTTATCCACTGAGAATATCTAAATCTTGGCAAGAATGTTCTTGTTGCCTTGTTTAGAAAGAATCTAATTTGAGAGATTAACAAATGATATTCTCGATAATTACATCCAAAGGATATCTATTTAAGTTAAATTTTTGAATTCTCTCATTTAGGCAAGGGTTTCCAGAGTTCAGATGATTGCTTTCTACAAGTATATTGCTGGGTTAATCCCTTTGTATCCTCCATAGGTTATCTGTGATTTGATATTTTGAGTTAAAGTTATTAATTAATTCATAGAGTACTGTGTGTTTAAAGTGCATATATTAAAAAGATTTCCAAAATGAAAAAAATCTAAATGTACGTTCTTTGGTCTTGCTATTTTCGTTATTTAGTTGACCAATTAATTTCAAGGAAAAAACGACTCAGATTAGATAACAAATACTTAAAGCGTCTATTTTAAGGCCAATAAAACTCTCTCTCTTTCTTATCGAAACAAACAAATAACAATAATTTCAATTTCAAGCGCATCAACTGCTATCTTCATAACTCAACAAAACTAACCCTAAATGGAAGGAGATACTGTAGTGTTTGATAGTAAAACAGACACAACAACATTTCTAAGCAGATTAGAGTACAAAACCCTCATGATGGTTGATGCTTCGAAAATATACCGTCTATATTTTCAAAGTGATCCAAAGCAATCATACGATGATCTCTCCATCAAAAATTCATTTGTTTATTACGAGCTATATAAGAAATGTATTGCTATGAAACTCAACGCTAAGAAGCTAAAACTTGATGGCACTGCTGTAGAATGGGATCTCGAGAAAGGGAATCTCTCAATAGATTTGAAAAGATACACAGAGCCTTTGTTTTTCTGGAATCCGTAAAAAGCCAAGGCATCTTTGATTAGGTCTGTTCAGATGCACTTCAAAGCTTTTACGGACTCTGCTGAAAGGATGATAACTCAGTTAGTTAAGTACTTGAATAATTTTGAAAATCTTTTAACTATTCAAATCAATTTTAAGAATTGTGAACAAATTGAGCATAAGATATTGTGCAACTTCGTGACTTGCAAAGCTTTGTCAAGAGTTGAAACCATTACTGTACACTAAGATTTCTTGGAAATCACAAGACAAAAAGGAAAGGAAATCTTTGTTAAAGAGATAATAACTTAGAAGAAAGATATTATAAAGAGCCCTCTTTTTGCCGAGAAAGAGAGTGAAAAGGCAGGAAATAAAGTAATAAAATCAACTGAAGATATTCCTGTGGTTTTAGAGTAGAGCTTAGGAGAATTCTTCGATCTTTCCAGAAGATTTGAGATCATAAAAAACGTGGTGGAGAGAGCAAACAGTGATGAGAAAGTACAGAAAGAATTTCTGTAAGTGAAAGCATTGAGGATGATTTGCACGGATAGTCAATTAGAATGCGTGATTAGACTCTTAGAGTTTTGCAAGAATCTCCTTTCAATCGAAGTAATAATCAACCAAAGTGAGTATGCTGCTGAACTCTTGTAGTAAGCTCTTGAAGGAGTCACCAAACTTAAGAAAATCACTATCATCGATCACACAAGGAGAAGTAAGGATGACTAGATATGGAAAGTCCTTTAGAAAGTTTATCTGAAACATGCCACATTTGGCTTAAGCTATGAACGAATTAAAATACTGAAAGTCCATTACCAAATCAGTGAAGGATTTTTGCAAATACTTAATTTGGGAAACTCTGTTTAGGAGATTCCAAATATTCTCTGTCTCTTTCCATTAGCCCTACGGATTGTATGTTAAGTTAAAATAGCCTAAGCAGGCATGTACTTGGTAGCACTTTCAAATCAATTCTAGGCTCTTAATAAGCTAAAAGTTATCTTGTTACAAAATTCTCAGATAAATGAAGATAAGCGGATCGAAAACTAACAAGAACTGGATAATCAAATTTCAGATGAAGTAAATTTTTCGGTGATTTACCCCATTAAATTAAAATCCTTTGAAGTAGTCTATCCGTTACTTCCAAATGAAATGGACTACAGCTGCTATTTGGCTTCTCTTTAAAGCTAATTTAACCACCCATCCTGGGAAATACTGCTGTCCAATCGCTTTAGGTTCAACTCTTACTCTGGCTGTCTCAAAGTTATTTCATATTCACCTTAAATGACTTAGTGTGCCATTAAATTTCTAGCAAGATGTTAAACAGCTCAATCCGTTAATCTTAAACCATATTTACCTGTGTGTATTCCAATCACTGTGGAGATTCTTAAACTACCTCAACTTCAAAAACTCTACTTCGAATTTAGCATGCTACCAGATGGGGATACAATCGGGGCTGCATTTTCGGGTGCTTAGAAAAAAATAGAAGTTTAAAAGAATCAAATTGCTGCTTTCCTCAAGCACATGGCTGAGTTTATTCCGTTATATCCGCCAATGGTCATTTGTGATTTAGAGCTGTGATAAAAAATAATCCTTTTTGTAAATTTACATAAGAGACTGTAATTATTTGTCAACAAAATATATTTGCAGCTGATTTTATAAAGCTTTCAGGATACATAAACAATTAATTTCAATAAGAAAATAGCCTATCCTATGAGTTATTTATCATTCAAAAGTTAACTGTCGGGATTTTAGCTGGACTACTTTTCTCCGATCTTTGAGTTGAAGAATGGATCAACTTTAGATTTGGCTGAGCGATACGACATGATGAAAGCGATGTTAGAAAATCCACAGATGAAATCTAAGGCGATGAAGTTTCTCTTTGAAACAAGAGAATTGAAGATCAACTGTGAACTAAAGTATTTGGAACTTGCAGCGGAACTGCTAGAAATCTGCGTGAATATCACATCGATTGAGCTATCTGTAGGAGGCAGTCTCCTTTAAGATGCTAGTTTGTTGTTTATTATCTTTTAAAAAATCAAAAATTTCAAGAAACTCTCTATTATAGATAAGTCAGCATGTCCTAAACTGTCTTTACTGATTGATCTTCTTAGTATTGCTAAGTCTGCACTTCCAAAATTAGATGTAAAGTACACCAAACAAGAGAGTCTGCTTGTGGATTTCATAGTGAATAAGTCTTCTCTTGACATAAATTTGCCAGTGAAGACAGATAAGTTCAAACTAAATCTTCTCAAGAAAACGTTAACCTTTTTCCCATAAACCCGCAGGATTACAATATCATCTGTTCCTTCACAAATAAATGAATTATTAACTGCAGTAGGTGAGTAATTTAAATACCTTCATAGGCTAAAAGTTGTTGTGGATAACTCAATAAGATTAGAAGGACACAATTAAAATAAAGAGCTTTCACTGCTTAAAGATCATCCTGGAAGAGAATCATCTCTAAGAACATCAAACATAATAGATTTCTCACTTGTCTGTTCGGTTAATTTGAAGAAATTGGAACTCAAATATTCTTCCCCCTCCGACTCTGAGTTTTTACTTTCTCTTGAGAGCTAAGTCAGCCATCCAACTTGGAAAATACTCAAGTCACACATATTTGAATACGACTCTATCTCTCAGAGAATGAGGATTATTATTGAGTCTAAGGAAATGGCTAATAGAGTAATTTAGTTCTTTCAGCGTTGCTGGACAGTAAAATACATTGAATTAAAATCAGATTTATCCATTGAGATTTTCAAAATCTTGGTAAGAATGCTCTAGTTACCTTGTTTAGAAAGAGTCCAATTTGAGGGGTTAACCTCCAAATTTGGTTTTTTCTTTAATTTCTTCAAAATGAGATCAATTAAAGCATAATTTTATAATTCTCTCATTTAGGAAAAGGTTTTTAGAGTGCAGACGATTGCTTTCTACAAATTAATTGCTGGGTTAATCCCTCTGTATCCTCCATAGGTTATCTATGATTTGATATTCTGACTCTGGCAATGAGATTATTAATTCATAGAGTACTGTATTTAAAGTACATATGTTCAAAATGAAAAAAATGTAAATGTATGTTTCTTGGTCTTGCTATTTTCGCTATTTAGTTGATCAATTAATTTCAAGGAAAGAAACAACGCAGATTAGATAAAAAAAATACTAAAGAGTTTATTTTAAGGCCAATAAAACTCTCCCTTTCTAATCAAAACAAACAAAAAACAATAATCTCATTTTTCAAGCGCATCAGCTTCCACCTTCATAAATCAACAAATCTAACCCTAAATGGAAGGAGATACTGTAGTGTTTGATAGTAAAACAGACACGACCACATTTCTAAGCAGATTAGAGTACAAAACTCTCATGATGGTTGATACTTCGAAAATATACCGTCTTTATTTTCAAAGTGATCCAAAGCAATCATACGATGATCTCTCCATCAAAAATGCTTTTGTTAATAATGCTCTATATAAGAAATGTATTGGTATGAGATTCAACGCTAAGAAGCTAAAACTTGATGACACTGCTGTAGTATGGGATCTCGAGAAAGGGAATCTCTCAATAGATTTGAAAAGATACATAGAACTTTGTTTTCCTGGAATCCGTAAAAAGCCAAGGCATCTTTGATTAGGTCTGTTCAGATGCACTTCAAAGCCTTTACGGACTCTGCTGAAAAGATGATAACTCAGTTAGTTAAGTACTTGAGTAATTTTAAAAATCTTTGAACTATTCAAATCAATTTTAAGAATTGTGAACAAATTGAGCATAAGATATTGTGCAAGTTCGTGATTAGCAAAGCTTTGTCAAGAGTTGAGGGCATTACTGTACACTAAGATCTCATGGAAATCACAAGACTAAGAGGAAAGAAAATCTAAGTTAAAGAGCCCTCTTTTTTCTGAGAATGAGAGTGAAAGCGCAGGAAATAAAGTAATAGAATCATCTGAAAATATTCCGATGATTTTCGAATAGAACTTAGGAGAATTCTTCGATCTTTCCAGGAGATTTGAGATCATAAAAAACGTGGTGGAGAGAGCAAACAGTGATGAGAAAGTACAAAAAGAGCTTCTGCAAGTGAAAGCATTGAGAATGATTTGCAACGGATAGTCAATTAGAATGCGTGATTAGACTCTTAGAGTTTTGCAAGAATCTCCTTTCAATCGAAGTAATAATCAACCAAAGTGAGTATGCTGTTGAACTCTTGCAGTAAGCTCTTGACGGAGTCACCAAACTAAAGAAAATCACTATCATCGATCACACAAGGAGAAGTAAGGATGACTAGATATGGGAAATCCTTCAGAAAGTAACTTAAACATGCTACATTTGGCTTAAGCTATGAACGAATTAAAATACTGAAAGTCCATTACCAAATCAGTGAAGGATTTTTGCAAATACTTAATTTGGGAGATTCTGTTTAGGAGATCACAAATATTCTCTGTCTCTTCCCATTAGCCCTATGGATTGTATGTTAAGTTAAAATAGCCTAAGCAGGCATGTACTTGGCAGCACTTTCAAATCAATTCTAAGCTCTGAAAAAGCTAAAAGGTGTCTTGTAACCAAATTCTCAGAGAAATGAATACATCCAGGAGCCAAACTAACAAAAACTAGATAATCAAATCTCAGATCAAGTCAACTTTTCAGTGATTTATCCCATTAAATTAAATTGCTTTGAGGTAGTCTATCCGTTACTTCCAGATTAAATGAATTATAGCTGCTATTTGGCTTCTCTTTAAAGCTAATTTAACCACCCATCCTGGGAAATACTGAGGTCCAATCGCTTTAGGTTCAACTCTCACTCTGGTAGTCTCAAAATTATTTCATATTCTCCTTAAATGACTTAGTGCGTCATGAAATTTCCGGCAAGATGCTAAACATCTCGGTTTATTCATCTTAGACCATATTTACCTGTGTGTATTCCAGTCACTGTGGAGATTCTTAAACTTCCTCAAGTTCTAAACCTAGACTTCGAATTTAGCAAGCTGCCAAATGGGAATAAAATTAAAGCAGCATTTTCATTGGCTTAAAAAAAAATAGAAGTTTAAAAGAATCACTGCTTTCCTCAAGCACATAGCTGAGTTTATTCCGTTATATTCGCCTATGGTCATTTGTGATTTAGAGCTGTGATAAAAAATAATCCTTTTTATGAATTTAAATAAAAGACTGTAATTTATTTTTTATCCAGAATAAAATATTTTTTTTTACTCCTTGGATATCTTTGGAGACAGAAATAATCATTCAATTATTTCTATTTATTCCTTGATTTCAGGTCTAATAAAAAATATATTTCAATCTTATTTTTCAGTTTCTTATTAGTTTAATATATAATGGGAGATTCTATTGGTGATCTAAAGAGTTTAGGTACTTGAAGCGTCCTTCAACTTAAGCTCTTCTAGTGTCTTCTTAGTCAATGATTTCTTGTTCTAAGTTTAATATCTTAAAATTAATTTTTTTTCTTCTAGGTATATCAACTAAATGAGTCTTTGTAACAAGTTATTTACCATTTCTCTAGATAAAAAGCTATTATTCGAGGTTTTAAGCTTGTTCTAATCTTGAAGTTTTCATCCGCTTGAGAATCTTACAATTTCTTAGAAAGCACTTTGGTTTCCTTGCTAAGAAGAGTCCAAAATAGATGATCCAACATTCAGGTTTGTTGTTATCTTTTATTTCATTAGAAAGAGAAGATTGTTTCTAATAACGCAAGAAAAGAATCACCTAAATTAAAATACTTAATCGCATCAATTGTAAAAACACAAATAAAACTTCCTCTTCTTAATTTCCCTATCTTATTAAAATTAACAACAACAACCAAAAAAGCAAAGATCTCAATATCAAACTTGCCAACTTACATATCCATAAATCTCCAAAAATAATTCTAAATGGACGAAGACACTGTAGTAATCGATGGCAAATCATGGAGAAACGCTTCTATTCTTTTTACTAGATTTAAGTTTAAAACCCTTATGGTACTTGATGCTAAGAAAATCGGTATTTTGTTGAGAAACCCTAATCTTACCTATGATGATCTTATCATCAAGAACACAAAAGTTAACCATTCTTATTTGATGTTTTGCATTGCGATGGAGTTCAAAGCAAAGAGGCTGAGACTTGATGAGACTGTAGTTGAATGGGATCTCGAGAAGGGAGATTTCTCAATAGATATGAAAAGAGGCTCTTTTTATTATTTTTTTTAAATTCCATTAGAAGCCAATGCATCTCAGATAAGATCGATTAAAATGCGCTTCAAAATATTGATGGACTCCTCTGAAAATATGATGACTCAATTAGCTAATTACTTGAGTCATTTTGTGAATCTTTCTACTGTTCAAATTGATCTTTCGACATGTAAAAAGATTGAGTACAAGACATTATATAACTTCATGACCTGCAAAGCTATCTCAAGAGTTGAGAACATTACAGTTATCTAAGATCTCTTGGAAATCACAAGATAAAAAGGAAAGGAAATCTAAGTTAAAGAGATCTTAGCTCAGTAGAAAGATATTGTAGAAAGTCCTTAATTTTCTTAGAAAGAGAATGACTGCACAGTAGAAAAAGAGATAGAATCAGCTGAATAGATTTCTGTGGTTTTAGAGTAGAAACTAGGATCCTTCTTGGATCTTTCCAAGAGATATGAGATAACAAAAAATATTGTGGAGAGAGCAAACAGTGATGAGAAAGTGCAGAAAGAGTTTCTGCAAGTGAAAGCGATGAGGATGATTTGCACGGATAATCAATTAGAGTGTGTGATTAGACTCTTAGAGTTTTGCAAGAATCTCCTTTCAATCGAAATAATAATCAACCAAAGTGATTATCCCTTTGAACTCTTACAATAAGCTCTTGAAGGAGTCACCAAACTAAAGAAAATCACTATCATTGATCACATGAGGAGAAGTTAGGATGACCAGATATGGGAAGTCCTTCATAAAGTACAACTTAAACATACCAAATTCGATCTAAACTATGAACGGATTAGCATGCTGAAAGTACATTACTAAGTTAGTGAAGGATACTTGGAGCTAATTAATTTAAAAGATGCTTCTTTGGAGGAATAAATCACAAATATTCTCAGTCTCTTTCCATAAGCACAACGGATCGTATGTTAAGTTAAAATAGGATAAACAGACAAATATCTATCTGTACTTTCAAAATAATTCAAGGCTCTGAATAAGCTGAAAATTGTCTTAAAACCAAATTTTTAGAGAAATGAAAATAACCAGAAAGCAAACAGACAAGAACTAGATAAACAACTATCAGATCAAGTCAACTTTTCAGTGATTTATCCCATTAAATTAAATTGCTTTGAGGTTGTCTATCCGTTACTTCCAGATGAAATGGATTACAGCTGTTATTTGGCTTCTTTTTAAAGCTAATTTAACCATCCATCTTGGGAAATACTGAGGTCCAATCGCTTTTAATTCAGCACTCACTCTGGTAGTCTCATAATCATTTCATAATCTCCTTAAATGACTTAGTGTGCTATTAAATTTCTGGCAAGATGCTAAACTGCTCAGTCGGTTAATCTTAAACCATATTTACCATAGTGCCTTCCGATTACTGTAGAGATTCTTATGCTTCCTCTGTTTTAGAGCCTTATCTTTGATTTCACCATATTGCCAAATGGAGATATAATCAAAGCAGCATTTTCATTGACTAAGAAACAAATAGAAGTTCAAAAGAATCAAATCGCTGCCTTCCTTAAGCACATGGCTGAATTTATTCCTTTATATCCTCCCATAGTCATTTGCGATTTAGTGCTGTGATTAATGTTGATTTTAGAATAATAGATTATTTAAGTTGTTTGACTTTACATGAAGAGTGACTTGTATTGTTTTAATAAAGAATAAAAATCCATCTTTGCTTTCCAAACTATCCCTTGACAAATTATTTAAGCCAATTAATTCTTACTCATTCATTAACAAACAGAATTTCAATCATGAATCAATTTTTAAAGAAATCTATGGGACCAAATCTGAGAAATAATAGTTTTTTTTCAAAGTATTTTAAGTGGGTGGATCTTTATCCTGGGATAAACATTTTTAGAGGTCAGTTATTCACTCTATCTCACTGATGTTATTTACAAATGATCTATCTGTTTAAATTGCAATTATTCCTTGCTTTTGAGTTAGATATTAATTCTTGTGGGAATTTCCTTTGTTTGTATTCATAAAATGAATGAATTCTTTTGAATCTAGAAGTATTTCTTTCTAAATCTGATATTCCTTAGAAGTGTTTTTCTATTTCTAAAAGAAACAAAGAAGAAGATGAAGCTTTATTTTCTTCTCCCACCCAGTTCTTAACGCTGACATAAGGAAGAAAAAGCAGAAATTGATTATTTTTATAATACCCCCAAGAGCAAATAGAGCTAAGTCCAAAATTAATGATCTAATTTAACATCTGATCGATCCATCAAAAAAAGGGGAAGAAAAGTTGCGAAGGAAAGTTGAATCCCATTCAGATATAATTTAGAAAAATCAAAGAACTTGTTTTTGCAATATTATTAATTAACAAAGAATTATTAGAATAGTGATTAGAAAAATAACAAGATTGACTGTGAAAATGGATATTGAAAATCAAGAACAAACGTAAGGAGCAGTTGTTTCTAGGAGGATTTTAAAGTTGACTTAGCATATTTATAATTTAATTTTGTGAACATTTATCAGGTTTGAAATTGAGGTGACTGACTATCTCTTGCTGAAAGCCGCTGATTTAGAGAAGAAAAAGGAAATAGCCGAAAAAGTTCTCCTGGATAGAGTCAAATAGGAAAATAGAAATGAAGAAGAGGAACTAAAGAAGGTAAATTTGAGAAAAAAGCAGTTGATCCTGCCTTATCTTATTTGTTTAATTGACATTGTTCTTGTTATTTAATGAAGGTCAATGAACTTATTAAAGTTGAGAGAATCTTGAGGTACTATGAGCTACTTATTTCGTGCGCAGATCAAATCTTAGAATCACTTATGTAAGTAGCAATTTACACAAGAAAAACAAGAGATATTCATGAGAAAACAAGCTCAAATTTGCTGCCATTTTCTTGTTAAATTAGCGAACTTTTTACTTTTTTACTGCAGTCAAAACAACAAGAAGATCACAGATCCTGTTGAAGAAGACTTCCTTTATGGTGGAATGATTTTAGAAGAGATGGAGAATGAAGGCAAGGAAACCTTCAAGGGCATTCTCAAGAAATATGAGATGAACACAGACATGGATGAGAATATTAAAAAAGCCATCAAAGCTGTAAGACAATCAAAAAAGCAAGTCTTTATGTATCTATGATAGTGAATGGGCTTTTTTTTTTTATTAGAAATTCGATGGCGCAGAGAAGATCGAACCAAAAGATGTAGCTGATTTCTTGAAGAAATTCCAAAAGAAATTTGGTGACAGTAACATAATAATTCTTCAATGAAATAAGTTGAGGTAAATTATTTATTGTTTTATTACTTAAGAAGAAGGATAAGATGATAAAGATGTTGAAGAGGGATAGGATCCATGGGAGAATTCAAGCAGTGTCGCTGATGGAGAAGATGTGCTGGTTGTTGATGATGATTTAATCAATGAAATGGATAAAAGCTATGATGAAGAGGGAAATGAAATTAACTATGATTAAAATGGAGATGAAGAAGAGAAGAAAAAAGATGAAGATGATGAGGATGGTGATAATGTGAATAATATCTCCAGAGAAAAGACACCGGATATGAGCATCAAAACATTCATGAAACACACTGATTTCGTCACATGTGTTAGTTTTAATCCAGCCAATCCTGATTAGTTTATCTCAGGAGGTGGTGATGATGTCGCTAGAGTCTGGAATATAAATAACCCAGATAAGCCTGAGATTGAAACTCCCAAATAGAATGAGACTGTAGATTTTGCGAAATTCAGTTTTGATGGAAAATTCTTTGCAACCGGTACACTCGATGGAGCGATTAAAATATGGGAAGCCGAAACAGGTGAGTTTAAGAGACTCTTAGAAGGTCCAGCAGATGAAATTAGATTTATCGACTGGCACTCGAAAGGAAATGTAATTGTTGCTGGAAGTGCAGACAACACTGCTTGGATGTGGAATGCTGCAAATGGATAATATTTGGCTTCATTCAATGGTCATGAATAACCTATTACCTGCGGGAAATTTACACCTGATGGGAATATGCTTGTGACTTGTTCTGAAGATGCCACTGCGAGAATCTGGAAGCCCAAAACTGGTGAACTTTTTAAGAAATTATCAGGATATGGATTCCATGATGAAGTCATAACATGCATGGACTTCCATCCAAATTAATAGATTATGCTTACAGGATCAACAGATAGAACTGTCTGTGTGAGCAATTACAACACTGGAAAGGTAAACAAAAACTACTAATACACTAGCTTTAAAGGATTGTAATTTATTTTGTTGATAACTTAGGTTTTAGGAAGAACTGCCCTTCACGATGATGGAGTTGAAAGTGTTCTTTTCGACCATCGTATGGATATATTCTTTACTGGGTCATTAGATGGATTCGTAAGGATATTCGATTCAAGTAAATTTACCCTTAAAGACAAAATCACAGTCAATGTAAAAATATATTACTTATTTAGAGCAAATTAGCAGATTAATGGGAAGAAAGACCATTTTTTCATATTTTTACAATTATTTGTTAAAAAACCTAATTTTTTAATATTTTGTATTGTTATCCTTTTCTAGGCATCTATTACAAAGATGATTCAAATCAAAGAAAAGAATATTGTTGCAGTTGCAAATTGCCTGGGAGATATCTACTTCTTCGATCACCGAGTCAAAGGTAAATTCTCCAAGGTGACAAGTGGTTCCGATGGAATGATTCACGATCTTGCTCTTCACACCAAGTCAAATCGTATTCTCGCTTCGTTTGACGATGGCTCAATTAAACTTTTCGAAGCTAATCTCGTTTGAGAAGCAAATTAGATTCGTTTCGCAAATAGCTTTTTG
>Ga0302271_10001699_pt1 | contig 20872 bp, 12 predicted proteins | sample III_Bog_N1_1_FD_198767 | JGI IMG/M metagenome (GOLD analysis project Ga0302271, IMG submission 198767) | Peat permafrost microbial communities from Stordalen Mire near Abisko, Sweden - III_Bog_N1_1 | ecosystem: Environmental > Terrestrial > Soil > Wetlands > Peat | place: Sweden: Abisko... | reverse complement strand
TAAAGAAAAAATAATAAAAACATAATAAACTCACTTCTTGGTACACTATTTAATGCAGATTGATTTCTTTGAAATTCAATATTGATCTTTTGTTGTAATTCCCCCCCTTCATTTGAGTTAATCTATCGCTTAATCTGAAATGTTAGTAGCGTTCTTAAATAATCAGTGGATTTCAATCAGCATTTGGGATATAAAAGAAAAGTTTTATGATTCCTGAGTGAAGTAATTTTGGAGAAATATTTTAGGCAGGTTTATAAAAGGATATTTTTAATAAATAATTTTTTGAAAGATGAAGAATGAGTGTAAGAGATTTATGCGAAGGAAATCAAAAGATAAGAAGAGGTAGTTTGATGAAAAGATGCAACTTAAGAAAAGAGAGAGAGAGAGAGAACAGTTGAAAGTTAGATAAACAGAGAGAGAATACTCATATTTTTGCTTCGGTTTCTTAACTGATTTCTAGTGATAAAGTAGCGTAAGAAATATTTCAAACCAGAGTAAATGAGAATTCTTGATTTATGATTTACTTTCTTATTAATGCTGAGAAAGAAAGAACAGAAATATCAAAATGGACCCAAAGTAGTCTAGAAAAAAAGCAGATGAATTAGAAAGATGAAAGAGGAATCAGAGAAAGAACCTAGAAACAACTTGATATTAAAGAATCTAAAAATCGCTTTGAAAAGATCAAACAAAGAAATCAAAATAAAGAATGATCAGTAAATTAAATCTTAAATTAGAATCAGCAAAAGCACACTAAACTTTACCCAATTTACAAAACCAAAAGAAAAGTGATGATTGTTTTTTTTGTAAAGTAAATTAATTTAGAAAAACACATTGAAAACTATCCTTTAGTAACAAACATCTGGACAATAACAAATTCTCTTAATTCGTCACTCTTTCTAGCTCCTCTAAGAAAATCAATATCTAGGGACTTCATAGTGGTAGCACTTTTACCAGCCATATTTTTTTGTCATATCTCTCCTAGTTTGCCTAATAAACTGCCCAATCACAGGAGATTATCGAATAAATCAGAAAAATAACTGAAAGAGCAGGATAGGATTAGTAAGGAGCAGACTGGGGAGATTAACAATAACAATAGAAATGGATCAAGTTAGGATGCTATTAGAATAGAATCACAGGAACAACAAAATGGGGAAGTGAAAGCTACTGAAGAGAGAGATGGTAAGCAAGGTGAGAACACGGGAAATAGCCAGGAAGCAGTCGTCGAATAATCGAAAGGGGATATGGAATAAGCTGAAAAGTCATAAGTGCAACTTGGTAAGGATTAACCACTCTCTGATTCTCAAGGGAATTAAGATAAGCTGAATCAATCTTAGGTTATCGATAATTAGCATTACTACTCTGCATCTGCGAATAAGAAACCAAAGAAAAATCATCTACACTAGCAATAATGGATTAACAACACGAGCAGCAGCAACAGCAACATTTCAATGAATTTGAGTATGCGGTAACCCCACGAATAATCAACTTCTTCGATTAAACACGACAATGCATCGTTTATCACGAAGGCTTACGCGAAAGATTTCCCGAAGTCAAAGATTGAAATGCTGAGAGAACTTGACAAAGAAGGAGATGCAAACAAGAAAGTAAATGTAAAGAAGAAATAGTAGAATAAGGCTAAGGAGTTAGTGGAGTATAGCTAGCCATTCCCGTATATTTAAGGGTCGTCTGTGGATGAGATCAGAGGAAACTAAGGAGAAAGTGTTTTGTAAATTGAAAAATTATTACGAGATTTCTTGGAGAAAAAGAATCTAAAAGGAAGTAATGAGACTGGGACGGAAGGAGATGGAATTGGAGAACTAGTTGGAGAGATCAATAAAATCTACAAGTAAAATATTATTATAATATGAGAGGAGTTGATAGTTTGATTGAGCAGTTTAGATTTAGAATTAGTTTATTAGGATAGGAGGGTTTAAATCAGATGCACTAAATTAAATTTTAGGTTTTATTGAAAAATAATTGCATTTAGAAAATGAAACAAATGTTTTTTAATGATACTTTGAATAGGGCTGACGAAGGAAAAAGCGGTAATTTAGTTAAATTACTCGGACTTGGAAAGTGAGGATAACTAGATACATAGGAAAAGTTGTAAAGGCATTTGTTTGTTTAGAGAATTTGATTTAAATAAATATGTCATGGAAAAACCTTATTGGATTTGATAAAACTAAGAAAAATATCATTTTTGTTTCTGAAATGAAAGAGAAAAATCAAGATTTGGGGTTTAAATGTAAGCGAAAGGAAGAATAAGATGGGAATTTGTATTATGTTTTGAGGAGATTAAATCATAGGTATTTAGTGTCTATCAATTTAGAATGGAAGTAGAAATTAATTAATAAAACTGGGAGGGATTAAGATAAAGCAAAGGGAAGATGAGGATTATTAAGAAAAAGGCGAATAGCGCGGGGGGGAGGAGGAAAATAAAAAGAGATGGATCTTTGAAATTAATATTCAAATATTGACTTTATCTCTCTGTCTTTCTTTTGAGGAGTGCTTGAAGAGGACGAAGAAGAAAAAAGAGGATTCAATAAAAATTGAGATTATCAAAAGGGGTAATATAAAATACAGTGGGGGAGTGATGAGTCAATTGGAAGAGTACTTGGAGAAAATCAATCATCTCCCTATCGATGTGAATAGACAGCTTCGCTTAATCAAGGAATTGGACTTGAGGATCCAAGAGGACTCACGGAAATTACAAGAGCTACAAGAGGAATATCTAGCCCAGCTCAGACAGGCGAAAGACAAAAAAACTGAGTTCAAGCGGTTAGAGGATAAGCGCAGGAACATTGAGATACTTCAAAGGTAGCTCCTTGGGAAATCCAAGGAGAAGATTGCGATTGCTGATTAGATGTACTCCGCGGTGGATGCGTCGATTGTAGAGCTTGAGAAGGATTTGAAGGTCTTGGAGGATCAGTTGAAGATCAATTAAGTTGTAGCGGATCCGTATCCTGCAAGGGAGAAGATTGCAAGCAGTCTAGACTAAGGGTTTTAGAAGAAGAAAACGAACAAGAAGGAGACAAAGAACTTGGACAAAACGAAGCAGCGACAGGATAGAAACGCATACTAAAGTACATAGAAAGATGCAGAGGGGGATGTGTTTGAGCATTTCAGCGAAAAAAAAGAGGGGTTTTATTCCTCCCCACCCTTCTTTTTATCTTGGATTTTGGGGTTTGATTAACAAGAGAAACAAAGGCAACTAAAAGGGGGAAAACAACAATTATTGTGATTAATATAAATAGAATTCATAATATTTTTTGAATTCATATTACTATCGGTATTCATGATCTTCATAGACATGACACCAAAATAGCAAACTGATGGAAGAATAATAGATAATAGGAGAAGACAGCTATTTAAAGCTAATGCTTCTTTCCATATTTTTGTTTGGGAAATTCAATGAGAAATTCCCTTGATTTTGTTAATTATTTTTTCCTTGACAACTCTGGGAAACTCTCGATTAAGAAATAGATTCTTTTACATTCAACCATTCTTACCATTTGTTCTAATATTTCCCTCTTAGGTGCTGACCAAGGTAATGCTGAATGGTTTACAAACGAGAATGAACCAAAATACTGCTACTGCGACAAACCCTATTATGGAAACATGTAAGAAATAACAACAACAACAATTTCATTTCTAAGTTTATTCCCAGACATTTAAGGACAAGTACCTGTATGTATGTGTGTGTGTGTTGTTTTTTGTTTAGCAAAAGCTGATTCTTGATTATTGCTTTCTTTTATAGGATTGGTTGTGAAAATGAAACATGCGAGAGAGAATGGTTCCATTATGAGTGTGTAGGCATTACAGAAGCACCTGAAGGTAGCTGGTATTGCAAGGATTGTCTCAAAAAACTACAAAAGAAATGAATCCATATGATGTTCACAAAGCCAGCTCCTCTCTTTTGCTAATAGTTTTACTTATCCAAGAGAGAATATCAAACTCGTCCCTTAATAAGCACATTCCTTCTTCTTATCTTTACAAAAGAAGCCAATAAATCACTAGATAACACCTTTTACCTTTATTGGTTAAGTTTAATTTAGATGCATTTCTCTTTTTCATATGTTATTTCTCTTGTCTTTTATGTATTTGCGCAGTTCTTATCTTAAAAGATGTCATTTCATAGAGTTTTTTAACATTTATCAATTCCTTTTTTTTCCTATCCTATTTTATCTAAATCTTCCATTCAAATACCCAACTCTACTTATCTCCTTTGTTTCAAGATATTCTTTAGTTTCCTTAATTATTGGAGAGAGTAAATCAGCTGGAAATAACAACAAAAAAAGCGCAAAAGAAAGATAAAAGATATGAAAAAAACAAAACAAAAACAAACAAACAAATTATTGTCTCTTCAAAAAAAACAAATCAAGCACAAAATACTGATCACTCTTATTACAAACAAAACTGCCCAATTTAAACATTTCCACTTTGTGTATCCTTCTTTCCTCTCCTTAAGTCGACCTACCAATAAGACCCTCTACCATTTTTAAATGTTCCCATCAATCCCAAGGTCCATTATCTTTTCCAATATTCTTCTTTTAGTCCTCTTGTCTATCTCAACTTCAAGCAGTCAACAAATCCTTCGTTTACCAATCCATCAGGGCATGCCCAAGGATTTAGAAAGTCTTAAGAATATTTGGTCAACGTTAGCAAATTATCATAACAATTATGATAGTGCTTCGTCAAATGATTCTACCAAACCAACAGACAGTCCTTGGGCAGTTCGGAGTCAGTTTCTTTCAGGACTTCGAAAACATGTAAAACAGCAGAATCCTCAATAACAACATAATCCAAAGAAGCAATCGAACATAAAGAATTCAAATGAGATTTATGAAAGTCAATTACCATCATCTACAGTGAGTAATTTCAAAGATACCCAATAAAATGATATGCCAAGAAAATCAATAGTTCACCATTAACACAATAAATCTAACTCTTCAGTGATATTTGCAAATAACTTCGAAGACCATTATGATTCTCAAATAGAATCCCCCACCCCTGAGCCTTTAGAAAACCCTCAGCCTGTCAACGCACCACCTCCAAAGCCAGCTCAAAACACCAGCAATCAAACAGATTTCTCACTCTACTCTGTCTTTGGAAATGCATACCTTGTCGAAGCCTTTGCGGGATCTCAAGGTAACTCCTTTAATCTCATGCTGGACACTGGCAGTTCTTACACTTGGTTGACACAAAAAAACTGCACAAGCTGCTAGGAAATCGGCATCAAGAAATCATTTGACTGCGAGGCAAGCACGACTTGCGCGAACTAAAAGAAAGAAGTCAATCTCGTCTACGGAAGAGGCAGAGTCAACGCAACTGTCATCAAAGATTCCCTCGGTTTAGATCATAAACTCCTTACCGTTTAGAACCAAGATATGCTGCTAGCTTCCAGCATCTCAGATTTAAAATTCTTCCCTGGACATGGACTACTTGGATTAGGCTTTGAAGAGCTCAGTGACGGCAGAGTTACCTTCGTCAGCAATCTCAAAATGCAAGGTAAAATCGACAAACGTGTCTTTGCCATTTCCTTACAAGGCAATTCCGAGGAAATCGAATTCGGCTAGACAAACAAAGATTTCTTTATCATCGGTGGAGACGGCATCGACGAGCAACTTATCGAAAAAGCAGATAGCTTCGCATGTCCAGTGACATACTCCCCGTATTGGTCCGTCGATGTGAGCTCAATCGTCCCGATTATATCCGACGTGGAGATGGATATCAAACTTGGTTCATAAGTAGCAGTGATTGATACTGGCACTTCGTTTATTGTGTTTGACAGTGAAGATTTCGATATTCTATGCAAGTTTTTCTTCAATAAACTGAAGAAATTAGACTGCATATTAGACAGCACATATAATCTCATAAAATGCTAATCACTGGATAAATCTGTCTATCCGATATTTAAGTTCTCCTTGTGCAACCATTCCAGACCGATTCTAGTTTATCCAGAATAATATTTAGTCTGTGATACTGCTTGCTATGTGCGAATAGCTGGAATTAGCTTTGGATTCTCCTTGAAAAGAATGGTTATCCTTGGAGATATATTCATTAGATAGTAGTATGTACTTTTCAATTAGGATGATCTGACAATTACGTTCTTCAATAAGAAAAAGCAAACTGTTGAGCCATGAGAGAGAAAACTAGGAATATAATTTATGTGATATTTTTCATATTTAGATAGTATTCTAATGTGTGTGTGTAGTTTATTAGTTCCAAAAGAGAAGAAGGGAGATAATAACACTAAATGAATACCAAAAATGTACTTATATTGGGTAGAAGTTGTTGAAAAATAAAACAACAACAAATAATGGATCATTATTTTGTGTGTATTTTGTTTATTTTGTAAAGATTTTTTTGTAGGTCTATCATATTTACGCAATGTCCTTGAAAAACAAAAAATGCTAGGTAAGTGTGTTATTTCAATTCTGTTTGTGCTAGTAGTATATTTCTTGGGAAGCAATTCTATGGAATTAAATCGAATTAAGAAAGAGAGAATATTCTAGTGATAGTGCAGCTGCAGATCGGATATATGAATCAATGGATGGATATCGTATGAAATAATATTTGAATTCAAATCTTTAATTACCGCGCTGCTTGCTGTTCATTGATTTCTAAGATTTTCAATCAATTAAGCTTTCGCAGTGTGACTGTTCAAACCATCCAAAAATAGTTATCTCTTTCATTATAGCTTTCTTTCTCGAGAGGGGCGAAGATATCACGCGCAAATACACAAACTAACCAAACTTAACAAACATATCAACGCAATTAAAGGTTTATTTAGATATACATATATATTTATAGTTTGCTTCTCCTTTCTTTCCTTCTCTCTGACTCTATCCAGCTTTAAGAAGATCCTGGCAGAATACTAATTTCTCATGTCCCACGGAGTCTTCATAGAGCGAACTTCTATGAGAACTCAGATTCCACAATCTGCTCCAGTTAATAGTTAACTCTTGGTGTCGTCAGCTGCCTTGAGTAAGAATGCTAAAATGACTGTCAGTGAAGAGAAAAGATAAACAACTTATGCTGCTACTACTGCTTAAACTGGGTCATATCAGCGCATGGAAAGTTCTAATTACCCTCTCAAGCAACTCACATCTAGTCATAACAATAATGCCCAAACAGACCATGCTAGCAACACATCTATTCCTCATTCGAAACAAGCTTTGCTACATCAACAATTACTGAATCATGCATAACTCTCAACGAATCAGCATATTCAGCAGTAATCATCCTCATAGCAATCCTCATCTAGTCCATATTCTCGATCGAACAACAACACAGCCGCCTTTGGTAGTCTCACCAGGAATACCAGCAGCAATAGCAATGGATCCAATAATAATACTAATCATCATCCTAGCTCATCGTTTCAATAAAAACAATAAACATCATTAGCATAAAAGCAGTAATAGTAGTATTCACAGTAACTGCTGCACAGACGAAACCAGACGAACATGGAGAATGTTGCAAAGAATTAGTAGTTCTTGGAGTATCTAAATAGTGCAATAAACGTCAAAGCTGCCAAAGCGATATCACCTAAAGTCACCGCAGGAAAGAGTATTCATAATAATACAAACAACAATTTCAATAATGCATGTGCGGCTTCTAATCTACCCACCAAACAAATAGCATAAAAGTAACTCAAGACTAACAAACCAACTGCAATCTCCACCATTAATTCTTCAGCAACAACAGCAGTACCACTTACGAATAACCATCAGCAATCTACTCCATCAGCGAATGTCTAAAAGCAACAGTAGTAGTCACACATTCTTTTAAATTAAATCACCAAACCAACTAACTCCTCTCTTTCTACCAATAACAACAATTGCAAGAACTCTCACTTGAAACGTTAGAATCTAATGCTTGCTAGAGAAGCCGAGAAGACTTAAGCTACTGTTGTTCCTCCACCTGCTCCTATCGATAAGAATCTCGGTTGTAAGAGTCATTCACCAGTTATCCGATAAACCTAAACTCTCCAAGGAGACCATTCTCAGAGAGAACGAGACATAATATCTGATAAGCAGAAGCTACTAATTCAACCATCTCAAACAACCTAAATGTTCTAGCAATGGCATTCTATTCCATCACACCAAGATCGATAAGCAGCTAATTCTTCTAGCACTGGGAAACGAACGAAGCAACGGAATAACAGTGAGCAAATAGTAGCATAGAAGTAGCAATCATAATAATACTACTTTCAAGCTACTAAGAGCATCATCTAAGAGTAATAGTCATAGTAACTCGCATAGAGAAAGAAAACCTAACAAACAACCAGTTTATCTGCAGGTGTTGCAGGTGACACCACACAATTGAAAGGACTATCTCACAAAAATGAGAAAACTAACGAGAATACAGTGGTTACTGATAAAACCTCAAATACCTAGATGAAAGATCCATGCTCTCCAAGTGGATTGTTCTTTTCCGATGACAACAAGCAAAAGATCTTACTTAACAATAAGAAATTCTTTTCGTTAGCACCACCATCGTCCTCAACAACAGCACATACATTGAATATCCTCGGTTCGAATACTTCTCCTTCTTCGACTGATTTCTTTAATAAAAAACAAGCATCTTCAACTAAACATGCTTCATCGAATACCCTTGGAAATCTATCGAACACACTCGCTGTTCCTCCTCCTGCTGCTTCCATCCCTAGTAGCACACATCATAATGGGAATAAATCAAATCCACTAAATACTAATAATAACTACACAAATTAGAATAAACCAATGTGTGGGAACGATAATAAATCATTATTAGAGTCTCATATGAGTAAGCAAAGTAGATCATAGGTATGTTAAGGAACAATAGAGAACACATACAAAAATAATATAAATGCAGTGAAATATGTAACAGATACTGCATTAACGATGAAGGAATACAGGATTAGTCCAAGTAAAAAGAGAAAAGAAGACATAGATAAGGACTCAGCAGACAGCAATTAGTATTAATTACCATTGAAAAGAAATAACACAAAAGCAACTAGTGAAGGGAGCTATCAGGATAACAGCAGTTATATTAATAGTTACAATAGATAGCCTGACGGATAATGCATTTAAGCAATAATCCAAGAGATACCTGTAGGCGAATCATCCAATCCGTTAAGTGAATCGTTGTCATCTTCTTCGAGTATTCCCATAGCAAGTGATAGCAATCAACATGAATTATCTGGGCTGCAGTACATGAGTTCAACGATGTTGTTACGTAGTTCAAGTAGCAGCAGAGAACCAAACAGACGATATGAGAGACAGTACTCTGAGAAATAGCAAGAAATAAATGATAAAATCAAGCATATTCTAGATTAGCGAAACAACAGTAACAGCGCACATTCCTAGGAGCTATCATGGAGAAGCCCGTATACGCTTTCTTAAGAACTAAATGCAAGATAACAATACCCTTAGTAACTCAAAGCGAATTGCTATAAAACTAACTGCAAGAATCAAGAGAACTTCAGGGAGTCGATCATGATGCAATCGATTGTAGACACCAATAAGGAATATTTCAATTGGTAGAGTCACGAATAGAATAGGAATATTCCCACCATGCAAGGGAATAATAATACTAATAATAACGGAAGGAGAAACAACGATGATGATCATACACCGAATAGAAACAAAACAGATGAGAATACAACAAGCAGTGTGTCGAATAGCAACAGGAAGAATAAGATACATCTCAAAGGATATTCCTCTGGATAGTAAACAGCAGTGACACCATCGACATGTGATGGAAAGCATTTGAATCCAGTTCATTTAGGATCATCTTCATCGGTCGCGGTTAGTCATTTTGTTGTTTCTGGGTCGTCACCATCGAATAATATTCAGCTCTCGACGTAGCCATATCTGACAACGGAAAATGATGATGATATCAGGATTGTCTTAGAGGATTAGTTTAAAACGGAGTCGTCGTAGAATGATTGCTTTAAGACAGATAGGACAGCGATTTTAACGGAAAGAGATTTGCATTGCAGAGAGAGCTAGTTAGAGGAATTCAATGGGGTAGAGGAGGGTAGGGAGAGTGAACATAATAGGAATTTTAGTTATGAAGAGATTGAAGAAGGTTAGGATGGAAGCAAAACAGATGGAAAGGGAAATAATTAGGATGCTGAGCAGTAAAACGATGAGTAATGTTAATTGACTCAATAGATCTCATAATAGAAATAGTGTGAGGCTGAAGGAGTCAGTGTGAAGTTGGAAAAACGACTAATGAATCTGGAATCCGAGATGAGTTCAGTGATATTGAGATGCTTGCACCTTGAAAACATGAACAATTCGCTAGCTGAAAATGTCTTCAAGATCTCATCATAAAGAGATCAAATACTCAATGTAAACCTTAATATTTTGGAAAAGGAGCTATTATTGACTTTGATGTGTTTGATTTAATGTATTTTGAATTGTGCAGGAGAATGAGCAGTATAGGATTAGAATCACCGAATTGATAGCTACGAATCGACTCCAAGAAGATACGATTGCAGCATTGCTTGGGAGGGTGCAGAAGGAAGAGCAAAAAGGAAAAGATCTAAATCTTTCGTAGCTCAAAACTAACAGAAATAAAACGGAGATGTCATACAACAACAATAACATGTACAATAACAGCCACTACAATATCTGATTCATCTTTTTAACTTGATTCTTTGGTTCTCTTTCCAGGAACTCAACCTTCGAAGGATCCCATCATAATTGGGACAAAACCATGGGTTTTTGTGAGAATCTCTCAGCAAACGCAGCAGGGAATACCTCCTCTCACTTAGCAAACTCAAATCGAATCAACAATACAACAACTTGTTGTTATTCAGGTCCTTCAACTACCTCTGCAGGATCGAGGCAGAAGAAAGATGCAAATTAATATTTCTCAAGTATTATAGCTAGCACTCAAGGCACCAATGCGTAGGCGTAGACATTTCAAGTAAGAAAGAGAGATTGTTTTGGAATTAATTTTATTTAAATCCATTTTGATCCTTTTTGATCTCAGGGTTATTTAAGCTAAAAGAGTGCAGGCACTTTAGGACTAGCAGATTTCAAGTAGCATGATTATTATCTCTCCGCCAGACATGGGCTGCTTAATTAGCAAACCAAGCAATGAACGTTATTAGGAAGGGACATAACAATTTTTACAATTTTCCACGTACTTATCCTCTAGTATATTATTATATTTTAGAAATAGCTTGACAAAGTTCATGCTTATGATAAATCGTATTTTTGATTTCAAAAATCTTAAAAATAAAATAAACAAATTCCTTCTATGGATTCTTCCTTGTTCTTACGCACACATACGCACACACTTTACATCATTGACTCAATTGTGCTTACAGATTAATAATATTTTAAGCCAACAAACGAGTTGATTATTTCTAATACTTTTCAGTTCTTTAATTTAAAAAACAAAAAGCAATCTTTTTTCTATTTCAACTCTTAGACGTTCTCATGCACATATTCATCTCTCTAAATGACTTGCACCTGATAATAATCGATTAACACAAACAAAATAATCAAATCAAAAGAAGAAATATACAGAAATATTACTTCATTGAATCTTATTATTATTATTATTATTTAAATACAAGAGAATCACATGAAATTTCTGAATTTCGGACGAGACGACACAAGCTCTGTGAGTGCATAGCGTAGAGCACTAGAACACCTTGAGCATTGCTCTGTTATCAACGAACAAAAAGGCATACTAAATCGGTTAAGTAATCTAACTTTCAGTGAAATATTGAGCATGCTATCCTCTAGTATCTTCAGAATACTCATAATTTATTGGAGCATGACAATATCTTCATATACCGTTCAAAGTATCTTTGACCTCCCATTCACAGGAGTAGGGTTGTTTCTTAATCTTAGCGAGACTATCATTGGTATATGCTTCACGACAATTGCTGTTCCTTCTTCGAACACTTCATCTACTTTTGGAATTAATTCTGAAAAAACAACTCAAAATATTCACAAGAACTCAAATGATTAAAACTCTAATAAAAATGATAAAAACACCACTGTTATTGTAATTCCTTCTTCTAATAGTTAAACTACTCAATCTTCAAGCGAACAGCTATTGATATCTCCTCCAACGAAGCCAACATTGTTCTTAGGAATCCTAGCAAGTTTGCTCTAAGTGAATGGTATTTTTATCCTTTTACGGCTACCAAAACAATACAAACGTAACTTAAAGCTATCAGGATCAGCGTCTTCTTAGCTGCAGTAATTGGAAGTGCTGTCTCATCTCGCGTACATTGATTTAGCAATACAGCGATTGTTCATAGGTCTTCGTGGAATTTTAGCTCTTTTTGAGATTTTCTCTGATCGAACAATATTCATAATTCCTTCATTCTTCGTTGTAATCCAGTCGATATTAGCACTTCTCCCATTGAATTCCCTTACAGCTAGAGTGTTCCTCACTAACAACAGTATTAGCTCATATAAACCTCCATTTAGTTTGTTTTTCCAGTCAACTCTTCGAAAGAAAAAATAAAACAAACATTTCACATCCAACAAACAGCTAGAATTTGGATACACTCCTTAAATCAACGAACGAAGCGGTAGTGATAGTGACAACGAAGAGTTAGACGAATAAGATAAAAACAAGAGACTCGAAACGGATGAAGAATAATTAGATTTCGCAGCTAAACTCTAAAAAACATCATAACGACAATAATTATTGCTCCAATAAAACTAACAACAATCTCAATCTCCCGAAAACACCTCATGCTGTCGTCTCCGTGACCAAACTATTCACAATTTAACTGTGCTTCTTTTTCGATTTGAAGTTCTCTGTGGAGTCCTCCAATGCTGGTGTAATTGGAGTGTAATTTCTTGGATATAAGGCTCGTAATCTCTTTCAAGCAGTAGCACCATCAGCAATCCTGTGTCATTCGTTAGCGTATGGATAATCCTCAGCTGCTTAGTTATCGTAGCTGTAATTCCAGCGTTTTAGCGGTCTCTGAATCTCCTTTTCAGATAAAACCCCTCCGGTACAATATCACCACAATCATCAATCTCTTTTACACTTCTTAGACTATTCATAGATGTCCCGTTGCAGCTAATCGCAGGGTCCATCGTATGTATCATCCATTCTCTGTCAAAGAAAGACTATTATCATTACAATCATCTCACATCACTTGCGAATATTCTCACTTTGGCTATTGCAATTCCAATACAGATTCTCATGTACGCATGGTGTTTGTCATCACCAGTGAGTGCGTTCTACAGTTATATTTAGATATTCCTACTGTCTGTGCAGGTACCTATCCTTGCAGGGAAGGTTTATCTGATGTTCAAAGTGTATCCGTAGAGTATGACGAAATCTGTGAATGATTTGAACTTTTTAGTTGGGGGGTTTGAAACATTCTAGGATTTTTAGTAAATGAACGTTTAGGTACACAACAAAAACAGCACTAACCTTAACAACCAACTGAATTCATTAAGTAACGAACATCTCAAAGGCATCGCAGAATTACTGTAGCTTGAGTAGTTCTGCTTGATTTACGAAAATGACTTCTAAATTCTTTCTCGAAATGGACATACTTTGCTTAGACTAACTTAAATCAAAGATGTCCAAGAAACATGTCGTCTTGTTATGACTCTATTGAAAGCATCTAGGGTTTCTCTGTCTGTACTAGTTGATCCTTAATTGATCACTATTAACAAGCATTCGATTGTTATGTTCTTGCTGCTTCGAAATGCAATCGGGATAGATTCCTTCAAATTATTCAATTCACCTGCAATATTCTTGGAGTTCTTTGAGCCACTTGAGTTGGATTTCGCACCAGTAGTCAGAAGATTCTAAGCGATACAAGAAGCTTAGATTCTAAGTATTCAATTGATTAATAGGATAATCGGTAGGGATGAGAGTTTAAACCTTGCAACACCTCTTGCGATGGTATTAGTAGATTTGTTTATGCCATTCAAAAAGTGAGATTAAGTAACCCGTTGAAAAAATTAAAACACATCTAGATTGTTCATTTTCACCCCTATAATATCTTTCTGCGTAATATGGTCATTTATGTTTGCTTTTTCTAAAGAGTTGAAGTGAACCCAACCATGTAAAATAAGCTAAATTAACTTTGTTGTAATATCAGAAAAATCATTGAAAGAAAAAGAAGAAGAAAGAATTAAAACATTTTTCAACAACTAGAAGAAGGGAATAGCATTGAGATATATTATTATTCGAGAGTCTTAATGTTGAGCACAATTAGCTCGTCTTCATGAAGCACTAACGCTTCTTGAGCGTTTAGCTTTTATCTGAAGCAAAAAAGGAATTAGCCAAAAAATACAATCAGCATCAAAGAATCACAAATATTACATGATTTTGATGGGTGCTTGGAGATTGATTTCTTGTTTGTTTTTATCCATTTAGTCGACAATAAGCAGTTTGTATTTTTCTTGATTTTCCAAAGAAACTATGATTAGATCTTATTGTTTAGATCCTTGCAAGAGACTGAACTCCAAGATCCTAAGAGGAAAGGAGAACAAAAACAAATTATTATTTGTCCTATGTTTTGCTTTATTTCTAGATGATTATTCCAAAAATTGTAAGGACACTTCAGCTTTGTTAATTACCTTTCTTTGAGATCGATTGTGTATTTGATTTCTCCAAATTCAACATCCCAAATCTTGATTCCTCGCTCTGTAAAGATTATCAGCATGCTTCCAGTTCCTTCAGCTTTTTTAATAACGATAAAAATACATCTTTCTCTATTCGTTGAAGGTGTAATTCTTCTTTTGAATTACCATTCGCTTTGCACCAAGTAAAGAATTTGATGTCCTCGATGTCGAGAAATTCCAATGCATGAGAAGAATCTTAGAATGTCCAGACCTTTTGCAGAGATAAGAGTAAGATTTTTAAAGAGAAGTAGAATTGTCGATCAGTTACTTTGATATTGTTTTCTGTTGGAGAGAAAGTTGCCACAAGTGTTGAATTGTGATTCAGTTAAAACTAAGTTGTTCCTGCCTTTAAGAAATAGAATTAATAGGGTCATAGGAATTCATAGATTCAGGTAAAAATGATTAAAAATTGGTTGCAGTTAGTTTAGTAAATATCAGTAAATCTTCACTTTACATCAGCTTGAATTATGTGAAGTGGCTCTTTCTGCTAGAGCGAGCAGAGACTGAGTTGATTTTCATTATTCAAATAAAGATAATTCTACAAGTAAAGCCATTCAAATTATACAACTCCTTTAGGCATACTAACAACCGATTCAAACTAAGGCACACTCACAATCTCAAACCCATCAGTATACTCAAAACACAAGAGATTACTGAATTCATTGTTCCATTTTAATTTCCTAACACTCTCAGCTTATTCTAGTTTGATGATGTTCAATTATCTCAGATTCTTATCCATCGTTTAGAGATATCCATCTTCATACAGTACAACCAAGAAACTACCAAAATTCTAAGGAAACAGAACATGAATCAGTTTCTTGTTTAGATTTTTAGCTTCAAAAATGCAAATAATCCAAAATATTCATGTTTACTTGCTCCCATGAAAGGAATTTCGGTTTTCTAAAGAGATCGCCAATAACGCAAGGGATGATCTAAAGAGTCTAAAAGCTGTTGATCCTATCTTCTGCTTTCGAATTAAAGTGAATGACCTTTATCCAATTGTGACGTTCTTCACTGTAGCAAAGGGTAGAAAGAGAAAATCAAAATCAAAATGAATCTTATTAGCATTTCAAAATAAAAAAATATCACAAAAATCTTAAGTATTTTCTAACTATTTTTTGGATTTTTTACTAGAAAAAAAGATTCCTGCTTTAATCATTCCAGCCAGCTACATCCTGAGAGCATGTTTAACAAAAGAAAGAATCAATAAACGCAACTGCAAGATGGCAATAATAGATCAATTAAATCGCAGAATATTTTTCTCCATTTCTTTATCATTCCTCTTTATTTCTCATGTGAGCCTCTCTTTACCAGTGCAAGCGATGTATTATTGATTTTAAGTGAATGCGAGTGAGATTTTAAGAAATTCGTATCAAGTGTTGGGAAATGCGTTTATCCGTTCTGCTGAATAGTTCCTTTGCTTTCAACTAACAATTCCGTTCTTTAAATCGCATCAATCGGCATTGTGTCCTTGGAACTCTCTATTTCTAATGCCCGATCTCTCTTTTTCTTGGAAACTGTGCAGATGTGTGGTTTTATCAGTTCCATTGGTTCTTTGCATTCGCAGTACTAACTCTAAAATCAGATTAGTTTATGGATTCTGTGCATTGCAGTTTGTTTGTTTATTAAATTTACGAGATAAATATGTGACTCAATTTAGTTGAAAATGAGTGCTCGCTCGAGATGATGAATCAAATGACCAGCTCGCAAATCATTTTCATATTCCCGATAGATCCCCTCTATTTTACCCTCTTGGTATAAAGCATATGCTGTATGCTAAAGACCTATTATCATACGAATAAACGCAATAAATTAGTGTGACCAAAAAGGAAGGAACTTCGATGAAAATTTGGCGCTATCAGAATAACTTAAATCATAGAAAATATCATGTTTTGCTTTTGCTTTTCTAAGACCCTTTGCATTTCAGAATATCTGCTATTTTTCCCTGTATTGACTTGTCTTTTTAGTCTTGTTACCTGCTTCTAAGAGATACTTATAGACTAAGATATTGATCTCGTCTTGTCTTATAACTATTGCCATTTCGTGTTCCTTTTCTTGATTGAGCTTTTCACTCCCTCTTTCTCGCTCACTTAGATATTTCTTCGAAATCAAAAAACAAACAATTAATTCCAGCTTATTTTCAGCAGGAATCTCTTTGTTTAGAATCCCCTTTCTGTATCTCCCACAGTTTGTAAAGGGGGCATATCAATTGAACTTCTCATATCAATATCTGATTTTTTGTTTTCTTCTCCAATATATTTCCCAATAAATTTTCACTAAAAGTTCATAAACTTTGCATGATTTCTAAATTTCTAAATATTAGACAAATCAAACGATGGGATATAAACCTCTTGGTTATTTGAAATTAAGATTAAGTTCTTTGAGAAAATATGCATTCATCAAACTACTTTAAATGCTCTAAGAAAAACATAATAACTTTGGTTGAAATACTTAGCAGTTTATACCTAAAAATATGGCTATGAGATTCTTGCTACTCCCATCAATTGCAACAAGATGTATGTGATTATTTCTTAAAAGATTTGTCATTTTTCTTTATTAATAGTTATCTAAAGATCTCCTCTACTGCTGAAATTAATTATAATTTAACTTTGCACTAAATTTCTCTCACCAGAGCATGTTAAACTTACATTTCTTTCGCATTAGAGAATATATTTTCATTTTATTGCCTCTGAAAGATCAGTTTAACTCAAATTCGTCGATCGTCCCTAATCCCTAACCACAAAAATGCTGATCAGTCTTCGAGTAAGGTCAGAGGGCTAGTCTTGCTATTTATCCTTAAACTCAAACAGCAGGAAAACGAAAATTTCTTACTTCGCATTTAAGAAATAAGAACCTAAAACAACATATAAAATTGCTGAAGATATTTCTTAAAATTAGTCTGTGAGAATTATAAAATAAGTAAATCAATTAAAAAAGAATATATTAGTTTGAAAAATCTACCAGAAGGCCCTTTGCAACATGACCTCCCTAAGCGCACAAGAAGCTCAAAAATAAGAGTACATGCAGCATTATCTGTACGAAGAAATTATCCTGCAAGGTTTTGATGGTGATAAATTCGGGGAATTTCTGCAATAGCGACACCCAGGTGCAGCTATGGATCTGACGATTATCTCATTCGAAGAGCTCAAGACAATCACTGCAGATTTCAAACTCGCTGAAGCACCTACGTAGAGGTAATAAACAAATCAATGAAAATACCAAAATTCAAATCGTTTATGAGTTCAGAAATACTCATATTTTTTCTAACATTTTACTCCAAACAAACCATTAGTGATCCTTAACCTCCCACCAATGAGAATCCATAGATAGATCGAAACTCCACATATTAGAAGCCTACAAAGGCAAAGGAAGTCTCAGGTTTTTCTGTGTTGAGCAAGACTAACCCTTCATAGTTTGCGTTAAACAAGACACTCGCTCAAGGGCAATCGAGCAATATTTCCAATTCCTCTTAGTTTACCAGGTAAATAATAATGATTCAATGATCTTATTCTCATAATCTCCCTTTGGATATTAGCTCCCGTGTGATGAGGGACTCACAGGGTTAGACAATCGTGAGAAAAGAAACCTAAATTATCCCAACAACCAGCTAAATTAAAGACTCATTTGTGAAGAAGAACATGGAGGGTGAAGAGAGTTCAAAAGTTATTAGCTGTCGTAAAATGGAGAGCTCTAAAATAGGTGATTTCAACCAGCAACAATAAGACGCATAAGATCAATACAACAAATTGATTACAAACCTACAGTCGAAGTCTCAGCAGTAGGCTCAAGATGAAGAAAGCAAATCACAAGAAAATGGATCACAATCAGCATCAGCAGCAGCAGCAAGCAATCCTAGTAATCCCTTGAATAGTTCGTTACCTCGCAAACCTAAGATTGTGAAACTCCATGTGAAAGTAGAGAAATACGAAATCGTCGAAGAAGGGCTCTTTTCATCTGATTATGCGTTGTATGAAGTGAAAACACCAGCTATGAATTGGATTGTACAGCGTAGATACAGTGATTTTGAGTGGCTGTACAATTCCTTAAAGCGGTTCTATCCAGGTAGGTTTGTCCCACCAATTGCGAAGAAAACAACCCTCAAAGACACAAGTGGAAAGCATTTATATGAGCGAATGAGAACATTTGAGTTTTTCCTAAATGAACTACTATTTAGCTAAGAACTAAGCCTTTCCAGTGAATTCAGTGATTTCCTGAGTGTCTCCGATCAAAAAGCCTTTGAAGCAATTCGAAAACAAGTAGAACAAAGGCAATCCCCGGGGATAGTCGATGAGATATCCACAATCAGCGGAGAACTTCTGTCAGAGATCACACCTAGCTTGAAGGATTTCTGGAGTAATTTCAGTGATCTCTCTCAGAAATCGCTGTTGAACTACCAGCAAGTGAATGAGAATATCGCTGAGCTAATAGAAACACTAACCAAAGCAGGCGAGTTATCCACTGCAATTTCGCAATCGTTCTCCAAGATGCACAAGGCGCATGAATAATTCAATAAACTTTCACCAATTGGGAAGATTCCAAGTTTGGAGACACTGAATGTGCATTTGAATAACTTCTTCGTGGAATTCTCCTCATCTCAACTGGCGTTGTCGCTAGCTATGGAGAAGAACCTCTTTGAATTAACTCGATACCGCTAGCAGATGATAGAAGAATTTTAATTTGTGATCAATTCAAGGGAAACATATTAGAACGATTATCTGGAGAAATTGAAGAGACTCCAAAGCAAAAAGGAGAAACTATTTAGTCTGCCTAACACAGCGAAATGGGAACTTGATAGTGAATGCTAAGTACCAGTGAGCTAGCTACAATTAAACAGAATAGAAGCGTATAAGTACATGCTATCAGCAGAGACAAAGTAACTTTAAGCTTAAGGGGAGTATTTTGGGTTTTTGAATAAGAATCTCTTTGAGGATGTGACGCTGCATTAGTAAGTGTCTAAGGATACTGTTTGCGTGAAGGCTATTGCCCTGACGTAGGATATTGCACTTGAAATCAATAAATTGCATCTTAGGATAGCAGATTCTAACATTGTTTTCTCTGATTTACTTGGGAAAAATCATTCGTCACTCAATACAAGATACAGGGAAGATAATGAATGAGTGGATGAATGGATTTAGTAGAAAAGATGAATTGAATGTGAGATTGAATATGATTATCAATGTATTTTTCTTTATTTTTGTCCTTTTATTTTTTAACAAAAAAATATGAAACTATTTAGTTGGTACTAAAGAATTTGCACCATGAAATCGTAAGGGGAAGTTAAAGGTAAAGGTCATATTTCACTTCTCATCTTGAATTATTCATACCAAAGTTTGATGATCAAATTGGAACAAAAAAAAAAGAAAAAAGTTATTTTGAGTAATTTTTCGAAATATTTATGTTTTATTTTTCTTTAGTTGTGTTGCATTGGTGTTGACCCAATAGAATTACTTTCTAAAGGAATTTATCATTTGAGAAGACTTTGGTTGTGTTAGCCCTCCTTTGAAAAATAAATGTTACCATTTCAAAATTATTTTTGATAGTTTTCCATTTCTTGAATTGCACTTTTTATCAACAAATGTTCTTTCCTTCAAAAAGAGAAAAAAAAGAAGATATCTAAAGGTTGAATAGGTGAAATATCTGAAGTGAAAGTGATAATCTCCCAAAAAGGAGCAGACAAAATAGAAATACATAGAAAATAAACAATTCCTTTTTTCTTGAGAGAGAAAAAAAGAGAAAGAGCTAATTAACAGAAGTCATTTTCAATTACACTTGAAGACTAAGAAAAAGTGGTAGGAGCTGCAATCGGAAACGAAAGAGAATAAAGCGAAAGACTTTTTTATTTTTATTAAGGAATTTTCGTTGATCTCAATTCGGATATTTTTACTAAACAATGACGTCAATTATGTTATCAAGATGCTAACTTAATCAAAGATTTCTCTTTGCTTGTAGTTCTAGTCGTTGTAGCCTATGTTACCAAATCACAAGTATTCTTGCGACTTAGATTAAATGTACTTGGATTACCATTGAAACTCTTGGTATTATTGCTATTATTAAATTAATTATTTTGATTAATTATGCTATTGCTGCTGCAACATGTGAGATTCCCTTCTTTGTACCCAGCTGGGCTACTTGAGGATGAAGAGTGTATTAACTTTAGTGATATTCTTTTTAAATTTCTGTGGATTGCAAGTGTTGGGACAATTTACTATCTAGTCAGTGTGGAGTCGACTACTTAGAGCTCAGCGATTCTCTGAAGC
>Ga0302271_10001697_pt1 | contig 20882 bp, 10 predicted proteins | sample III_Bog_N1_1_FD_198767 | JGI IMG/M metagenome (GOLD analysis project Ga0302271, IMG submission 198767) | Peat permafrost microbial communities from Stordalen Mire near Abisko, Sweden - III_Bog_N1_1 | ecosystem: Environmental > Terrestrial > Soil > Wetlands > Peat | place: Sweden: Abisko... | reverse complement strand
TGCGAAGAGCATCCTAATTGGAAAGTTCAAAAATGGTTTTTAAAAAAAAGTGAATTGGAATAATGAAAGAATTTTTGAGTGTGTTATCTTTAAAATTACTTTAGCACTCAAAATTAGAGTCCATGTAATAATTTGAGTCGGTGCAATCGCAATCTGGAATGGAAGCTAAGGCATACTTGCATTCAGTGCAAGTATCTTAAGACGAAGAACAAGTCAAACATTTTGGATGGCAGGCTGTAGTAATCAAAAAAGTAATTAGAAATAATATTGGAACATTTCATCCCTTTCAACACAGGAAAACTGCAATTAACTAGCTCTTTAATAAATAAGATGTTCTGTTCGTTCCCTCTTTATCTTACAGATTTCCCTATTATCAAGTCAATTCAATCCAAAAACTAGAACTTCCCAATTATTTTTTTCCCTTTTACGTCATAGAAAGTACAATTTTCTTTTTCTTTTATCTAAATTAAGATATTTAACAGTATTTTTTTGTACTCCTCCCAACTCGCAACCACACCGAAAAGAATTGATTGCCCAAATACTATTCCTTGCTTTCCCGCCAGAAGGTCTTGGTTACTGCATTTCCGAATTAACGGAACGAACAATATTATGCAGAAGTAAAATATTCTTATTGAAAGAAACTAATCAATTATTTGTGGTGATTTCTTGGGGAATGGATTTCCTGATTACCAAAGTGAGAATATTTTTCTAATTCTCTCTCACAACTAGCAAACCAAACCATTCTTTTTTGAAAAAAACAAAAGCGCTAGATCATTATTTTGTACTTAGCAATTTATTGTTGTTATGTTGTTGTTTTTAAGGGAATTCAATTTGATACTTAGTGTTGAGTAAAAAAATGTAAAGTAATAGGTATTATATGTCTCTTAAAAAAAGATAGGTTCTATGAAATCATTCAGAACATCATTTTTCATCAGCTCTGATTTGCAAGGCATGTTTGAAATGCCGTAAGGCAGTTTATTCCGCAGGCAGAATTTAAGCTATACTTGCACATGACTTAGCACAGGAACATATCTTTCTTGCAGTCAGAAGAAGATTCAGTAAGCAATGGAGCAGAAGAACTTGACCTTGGAGACTATGTATTAGCTTTACACATAGTGTTGCATGCGTTGAGTTGCTCATCACATCTGAGTAAGGTATCTTGAGTGCCTGATTGGAGATCCTTTTGTGAGCATGCAATATGTTCAGTCTAACAATTTCCGAAGCATAGATCTGCTGATTGTCTCTCATGAGAGAGATTTATCAGCGTTGCAGCGAAGAGACAAACCAGAAGTAATTTACCGATTGCCATTTGTTTGTTTGATATTTGAGATTTTTTTGAATGCTTTTCTCTGCAAATTTTATTATTTTTTCTCCCCTCCTTAAAAAGCTCTTATGAAAATTACTTTTTGCTACTTAGAAATATTAAAATAATCCTCAAGAGAGAAATTATGTGGTATTGCGATCTTGTTTAATCAAGAGAATCGATTATTTAAGAATCAACTTCATTTCTCTGGTTAAACAAACAATTTATAATGCCTTACATTTGATTCTTATTCCAAATAATTACTGATTTTAGCTCATCAATTACTGAATTAAGTTCTAAAAAGGAAAATTAGATTAAATACTTGCGATATTAAAGGATAAGGGAGCTATTTATCGATGGTTTTGACTTATGATCTTTTAAATGAGAGAAGAACCTTAATGACCCACCACTTGCTCAATAATTACTTAATTCATTATTAAAAATGCCCAAAATTATTATTGAAAAGGTTACTGTTTCAGTTGGGGATTTATAAAATTTGCTTCTTTAATAAACATAAATATTAAAATAGCTTCGCAAACAATTATTTATCCATTGATGATGGAAAATGTTGGGTAAAACAATGCTTACATCAAAGACAAATTTCTAAACTAAACTTTTTCTAAATGATAATCTTAATCATTTCTTTTGTTGTGACTTTCTGATGAGTTAGTAGCATAATAACTTCTTTTATTTTAATTTCAAACTTTAGCTGAAGATCGAATATTACTTTGCTTAAAATTGAGGCTTTATCTAATTGATAAAAGCAATAAAGTATTGATTTCTAAATTGAATATGTGGGAATCTCAGCTATGAAACTGATTTTTAGTTATTCTGTTCCAAAACAGTATTTTCATAACAGGGAATCTAAACGACAACGCATATCACGCATATCACCATTTGGAATCCTTCACACTCACGAAATACATGTAAAACTTATCTCTTGAACTATTTAATAATCTTTTCTTGTTTTATTATTCTGTATTTTATATTTTTAGTCTTTAGATCAAGGCTTGTAGTAAATGTTATGACTGATCATATTCAGATTTCTTCACGATGCAATGATCACATAAGTAAATTGATAAATAAATTATGTTGGAATCTATCTAAGTAAACACCCTAATAACAAACAATGATTCTATTATTGATAAAAATGAGCAGTAAGATCTAACCCACAATATACTATTATTATTATTATTAATTTAGAGATTATTTTATGATTATTAAGAACTAAATAAGAGCATATTGGAAATGCAAGGAGATATGTAAAAGTACATAGCAGAAATAAGTAGTTTGGTATGATGAAAATATATCTGATAAAAAATTTGCCTATTGAAAGAATCAATTTTGGGATTGAACAATTATAACTTTTGAAGAAAAAAATGTCAACTTAAATTATGTAGAAGAAGGTGATTGCTTAGGAATGACATTAGACGAATAAGAAGTAAATAAACAATAACTGAATTTATTTAACAAAATTATTAATGATCCATACTAACATTGAATATTTACATGCTCTTTTGTAAATTATGTAAGAAGGAGCATAAAGATGATGACTCCGGTGCTTGGAGTCTTACTTACACTAACAAAAAACAAAATTCTTAGCTAATTAAATTTATATTAGAAAAAAGTATATTTTTGAAAAGAAAAATACGATTATTCTGCTTAGAATATCAATTAGATACCGAAAGGCTGAACAAAAAGCAAATAACATAACTTCCTTTCGTGGATGATTGAACAAAACAAGTAGTTATTTTAAAAAGTAACCAAAAACAATTGATAACTTGGAATTTGGTGAGACATAATGCTTATGCTAGGCACTCAATAAGGTTTTTAATAAAATTAATAAATTTTTAAAAGATCTTGATAATTATTGATGGGATAGATTAATAGATTTACATTCAATTATTGATAAGATGTGTTTCATCGTGCACTTGATGTTAGATATGAGATAGACTTGTTACTTTGATGGTGCTTCATCATTTATCTTTTATCACTGATTTGAAGTCTTTATTCTATTAAGAACATTTACTTTTTATTTTTATGAAAAACTGCTTTGATAACTCTAATCTCTTGAGCTCCTTATCAAGTATATTTGAAGACAAAATAATTGGGAGCAAGACCAAGAGAAAAATCTAAGAAGCCACCACCTTAATAATTATTGAAAATGAAAAATTTCTCAAGTTGAATTGGGTATTTGAGAAAATGCATGATTAAAGAAGATGTTCCATCAAATTTCTCTTTTTATAGATTAAGTCAGCAATCAATGGAAAGGAGAAAACAAAATGACTTAAAGATCATCATATTCATTCATTAGCGATCATTTTAGGATTTACAGTTGTAAAAAATTTAAGTTGAATAAAGTATTTCAAGAAATTTTCAATCCAAACCTTGAATTTCTTTTTCAATTTAAGTGAAACCGTTTTATAAATTAGAGAGAACTGAAATCTTAAAAAATCTTATTATTATTGAAGAATTTACGTCTTTCTAACATATTGTAAAATCTAAATATTAATGTGCATATGTATCTCAAAAAGCAATGAAAAAGAGAGAGATGAGAAGTATGGCTGACATGAATGTTTCTCTTGCTCCTGAACTGAAGGATGTATCCACTGTCATACTCCCAGAATCAGTAATTTTGTCATCAGTTGCACTCACAACATATGTATTAATACCTCCAGTTGATGTTGAAGCTTGAACTGCATCATTACTATTTCCAGAAGTTAAAAGCCTAAGTTTTGGGATATTTAGGGTAGGCACAAAGCCATCAACAGAAGAATTACCTTCCATTGCGTTCTAACAAGCAGTATCGGAGACATACAAATGAAGTCCTGTGCACACACTAACATTATTAAGTTGATAATCAAACACTCCTGCAAATTAAGCAGCTTATTGTTAACCTGCTCCAATGCACATACTATTTGAATCAAGGTAATATGAAAGAATATTCGCTGCAGTAGAAACAAGATTCTTTGAGTTCAAAAGTGAACTGAAGTCTGTCAGGGCGGTCGAGGCAGCGGCAATGTAAGCTGCAACACTTGCTTGACTAAGAATAACCTTTTCATCACTGCTGAAATACTAGGAAACGGAATCTGTTCCAGAGCATGACAGACACACTGCTCCTCTTGTGAATGCTGAAACAGCTTTTGCGAATGCAATTTTAATAGGCTTTGTTTTAGCAAGCATAATTTTTAATCCTTCAAGATTATCTGAGTTGGAAAGAATGGCGGCTGCAGATGTGGGTTTGGTAACTCCTGCTTTGGCAGTACAGTCAGAGAACGAAATTAACTTGTAAAGGAATGTCACAAGCTTAGTAATAATGTTGTCTCTAGTAAGGATTGGTTTGACTTTTTAAAGCACGATGGCATCTAAGTACTTGGCGATGGCAGCATTACAGCAGGATTTCTATCCAGTGTAGTCAGAACATTTACCGAGGGAATCAGCAGTGGCAACAGCAGGTGTAGAGTCTTCGAAGGCAGCTATCATTGAGTTGAGACTGTCAGCAAGAGTGGAGTCGGAAGATGTGAAATCCTTAAGAAAGGCCTTGACTTTGGTCCAGCCTTTGTGATTGCTGCATTCTGTGGAGGCAAAGGCTGCGACGAGAAGAATTGAGCAGATGAATAAGGTTGTGATATTAAATCTCATTTTTTTAGTTTTGTTTTTAAGGTATTTGTTGGTTTTTATAATTTATTATTTCCTATATTTAGGCAGGGAGTATTTAAACCTCAATTTTATAATATCAAAAAGGAGTTACAAATTAGGATATCCTAAAGGGTAGTTAATATCTAAACCAAGGTAAATATCATTAATTTGAAGAAAAAAGGCTTTGATTTGATGGCAATGAAATATTAGGGATTCTGATAATAATTTTCTCAAATTTTATGAGTAAAAACAGCGATATAACATGGTTATGATAATTATCAAGCATTTAAGATATTGAGATGTCCTGATTTTTTGCAGACTCTCCAATTTTCTTGAGAATAAAAGTTGTCTTCTATTTGTTTTGTTTACACTTGGTTTCTCAACTAAATCATAAAATTATTAGGACAGTTAAGTTCAAAAAGACAATACGTTTCACAGTTTTTCCCACTCGATAATTATTGATTTCTTTATAAAAGGGCCAAGTTTAATATAAAAAAGATTACACTTTTCGTTAGTAATTTATAAAATCATCACTTTTAAGCAACTTAATATTAACTCATCAGTTTCACAGGTAATTAACAAGAAGTTATTCATTGCTATGCAAAATGCTGGCAACTACAATGCTTAAGTTTAGGGTAAGTTCCTAACTTAATCTTCTCAAAATTATAAAAGTAGTTATTTTTTACATTACGATCATAAGTTACAATTTGGATTCTTCTGGTTTTAATTATCAAACTTTAGAAGACGAATTATTAGGTTTGATGCAAAAATAAACCATAGTTAATTGCATCAAAAAGATAAAACTGTTTGGATTTAAGTTTCATTTCTTTAAAGCAATCTCAGTTTTTTTCTACTTAAAATGACTGACCCTTTTATCGAAAAAACAATTTCGTTATTGATAAGAGTATTTTTAGTTATTTCTATCCAAAACAGTATTTTCATTTGAAAATAATAAATTTTTTGTTAGAAAGATTTAGAAATTAGCAAAAAAAAGTGGTTGTTTTACTTACTCGCTCTTATTCTGGGATTTTAAAAGGCTAAAAGAGAGTTACATTGGAAATTAATTACATTCCAGTTGTTACACCCATCAAATTATCAGAGAAAAATTCAATATTTTAATTGTTTGGAGTTTCAGTTTTGTGCAAAATATCTCCTTTCCTTACCTTATTAGATGCGATTCAATAGAGCTCTTTGAAACATTCATTTCTCTATTTCTTGGTTGATTTTTGCATAGAAAATGAAAGATTTTTATTACTTTCTCATAAATGAGATCAATCTTTAAAATGCTTTAAAATCATAAAAAAATAATCTCAATCATGAGATCTTTATACTTTAAACTCAATGTGATATTTTATTTGATATCCTTTGTAATCTCTCTTGTCTTTGCAAGTGACTAAAAGATGTCTTCAACTCATGTTTGTTTACACTTGATTTCTGAAGAATCTAAAAATTTTCGAGAGGTTCAAAGGATATCAGATTTCGAAGACAAAAATTATTAATTGATAAGGTTACAATTTGAGTTTTATTAAACATGCTTTATTTAGCAAAATTTGTACTTTTAAATTAGTTTCACTCATTTTAAATATTATATTTCATCGATTTATTTAAAATAAAGGGCATTTAGTTTAAGTTATTCAATGAAGATGCCATGCTTTGACCATTACAATGAATCTATTTTTAAACCAAATTTTTCAATTCTTAGTTTTCGAAAACATAATCTGAGTCATTTGTTTAATTAAAATTTTCCTGAATAGTTTGTTACATTCAGCCTTTTTGTAGAGTTAATTTCAAATTACATGGGAGAACGAATATTACTTTGCCACAATTAAAAATCTAAATTAAATATCAAAAAAGTTAGTATTCTTGAATTTATTTAAGTTACATTTCTTCTAAAATCTATCTTTTGCCTTAAAAATGAAGAATCTTTTTCTAATTCAGAAGAGCACTTAATTGTTGATTTCTTGGATGAAAAAATAAGACCATCTGCATTCATAAGACTCTCAACAAAGTAATTAAAGTATTTGTTTTTGTTCCAAAATACTTTTTTCATTGAAAAAAATGAATGCTTTTTACTGTTTGCAATTTATCGTAACACAAGAAAAATCTCGAAACTGTTAATCTAAAAAAAAATCTAATTCTGTCTTACTGTAATTATTAAAGGCTAAAAGAAAGTTACTTGAAAATTAATTGTATCCAAATTAATACCCCATCTAATTAAAATAGAAAATCATAATATTTTGGTTGATTTGAGTTTCAATTATGTGAAAAATATCCTCTTTCCCTTCCTCCTTCCTCGCAGAAGCCAATTTAATTAAAGTTTTTAGGAAAGTCTCTGTATTTTTTGTTGTTGCATATTTGGTAGATTTATTAAATGAGTGTCAGTTTTAGATTTTAAATACTTTCTCATATTATGAGATCTGAATGGAAATGCAACAGGATACCTCAAAAGATAAGAATCTTCTTTAAGCTGAAATCTTCATAATTCCATAAGGATTATCCATTTTGTTTCTGATATTTTAAAACACATATTTTAATCATCTAATCTTTATTTCAGAATTCCTGAATTGATTATTACTAAGGTAAGTTAGCAATTTATTATCTTTAAAAAGAAGACAAATAATCTTCACTCTTTATGGAAAATTTGAAGATAAAATGAAAAACGATGAATGTTTATTGTTCTGTATGTTTGTAATAAATGGTAGGGAGATTAAAAAATGATTACCTCCCTCCTTTAAAAATCTAATTGATAAGTTCACAGTTTCTCTAATTGAAAAAACCTTATGTAATATTTAAGTGTTGTCATCGCCATTTAAAAAACTCATATATTTCCCCAAAAGAGCTTTTTAATTATCTTTTGAGAATAGTGAAACTATTTCGATTGAAGTAAAAATGAACTAAAGGGATACATAGTCGCACAGAAAGCTAAATTTCAGAAAATAAATTCAAATATCCTCGATGGAAACAATTAAAGGATCAAGTAAAAACTAAAAATTATTTGTTTGAGAAAAAAAATTGCCAAAAGATTTCAATCTATTCAAAATATTTTTAAAAATAAAATAAAGACTTTTTTTTTAGAAGAAAAAATAAAAATTAGATCAATATGCATTACTTGTTTTACTCTAGGATAGAAGGATAAAGATAACTGGCCTCCATATCAAATTATTATTTATGATTTTATTTCTAAGTTTGAGTGATCAGTATTTTACCTTCAATTCTTAAATTAAAAAAGAGTTACAAATCATTCCATCCCTGAGGGTATTTTAGATTTTCTCTCATCAGGGAAAGCCTATTATTGGAGGGGAAAAGGCTTTGAGTTGATTGAACATTTGATATGTGGGATTCTGATAATAAGACTAGTAAATTTTATCATTAAAAACTAATGAACAAAAGTTACTATTCTATAAAGCAAACGGTTGTGAGGTTATAGCTGTTCTACCATTTGAAGACCCTCAATTTATATTAACAGATTAGAAGTTGTCTCTTGCTTACATTTGTTTACTTAATTTTCATGCTATATCACATTATTTTCAAATAGTTCAAAGAACTTCAGATATCACAAAGCTTCCCCCCTGGTCTGTGCTTGAAAATTAATTATTTATTACATTATTAAAATAACCAGAAATTAATCTCAAAAAGGTTACAGTTTCAGTTTGACTTTTCCAAATTTTCTCCATTAAGCGAAGTTCAATGAATTTATCTTCACAGGAAATAAGATGAAAATTATTGATTGAAGAAGCAGCAACATTTTGGCAACAAAAATGACTATGTATTAAGCAAATATCCAAAAGAAACCTTTTCAAAATCGTTATCTTCGTCATTCATTAAAAATCAATCTTCTGAAGAGCTCGTTACACTACAATTTCTTCTAGATTAATAAGTACATACTTTAACTGAAGATTGAATAATACTTCCCTGGAAATACAAACCCAAGGTAATTATTAAAAAACTAATATTTTGAGATTTAAGTTTCATTTCTTTAAAATCCCATTATTTTCGATTCAAAAGATGTGACACTTTAATTTACAAAATCCTTAAAAGAAAGTTGTTTTGGAAATTAATTACATTCGAGTTATTACACTCATCAAATTATCAGAGAAAACTTAATATTTTGATTGTTTAGAGTTTCATTTTTGTTCAAAATATCTCCTTTCCCTCACTTCAAGTAGATGATGTAATTAATTTTAGAAAAGTTTCTCGATTTCTACAGTAATTGAAAGAAAATTAATCTTTCATACTTTGTCATATTATTAGATCAATCTTGAAAATGCCAAAAAAGACCTCTAAATGCTTACCTAAAAAGTAGATATGCTATGCAATCTTCAGAAGTTTAATAGAAAATTTCTTAACTGCAATCTTTTTAATTGTTTTTATAAGACATAATTTAATCAACTATCACTTATTATGGATTTGCTGCAATTAATCGGAAGGAAAAAGATTTAAGAAAATCAATTGTAAGTTTGCTATTTATTACCTTGGGAGCTAAATAATCTTACCTTTATTATAAATTTGATCATATTTTCTGTAATATTCAAAGATAAATATATAATAAAAGCATTTAATGTCATTCAAAATGAATTGGAAAAGAACAGGTTTGAAGGGTTGCTATTATCTTTGTTTGTTTAAACAATAAGAAAAATTCACAGTTTCACTTTTTGAAAAGTGCATTATTTAATATTTAAGTGTGGTCATGGTAGTTTAAATAATGGGAAATATTTCCCAAGTAATATTTTGATTAATGTTTGCAGAATAGTGAAACTATTTCTTGATGCAATAATGAAATAACGCATTTATTTTCTAATATTTGAAGGAATCTATTTGTATTTATGAATTATTATGAAAGAATTAAAGCTTTTCCTTTTTTTCCTCTCATTTTTTAAAAGTTCATACTAGTCTTTTATTTAAGGAATTTTCAATAAAACACTATTTCTGGTTCTAATATTGTAAAGCTGAATATAAATATGCATATGTATCTCAAAAAGCTATGAAAAAGAGAGAGAAAAAAAGTATGGCTGACATGAATGTTTCTCTTGCTCCTGAACTGAAAGATGTATCCACTGTCATACTCCCAGAATCAGTAATTTTGTCATCAGTTGCACTTACGACGTAGGTGTTAATACCCCCAGAAGATGTTGAAGCTTGAACTGCATCATTACTTTTTCCACCAGCTAAAAGCCTAAGGAGTGGGATTGCAGGGGAAGCAGAAGGCACAAAGCTATCGATAGAAGAATCACCATCCATTGCATTCTAGCAAGCAGTATCAGAGATATATAAATTGAGTCCTGTGCACACGCTAACATCTTTATTTTGAAAATTCAACTTTCCTACGAATTATGAAGCTTAACTAACTCCTGCTTAATAGCATGTGCTTTCTCCATCGACATAGTATGATAAAATACTTGTAGTAGCGTCATTAATACTCTTCAAACTCAAAAGTGTATTGAAACTTGTGAGAGCAGCTGAGGCTGCATTTACGTATGCTGCAACACTAGCTTGGCTGAGAATAACCTTGTCATCGCTGTTGAAATACTAGGAAACAGAATCTGTGCCAGAACATGCCAGACATACTGCTCCTCTAGTGAATGCGGAAACAGCTTTTGCAAAAGCAATTTTAATAGATTTTGCATTGTTAATGAGAGTCTTTAATCCAGGCAGATTATCTAAATTGGCGAGGATGGCATCAGCAGAAGCGGGTTTGGTAACTCCTTTTTTGGCAGTACAGTCAGCTAATGAGATAAGCTTGAAGTAAAATTTCACAAATTTGGTAATAATGTTGTCTCTAGTGAGGATTGGTTTGACTTTTTAGAGCACGATGGCGTCTAAGTACTTGGTGATGGCAGCATTGCAGCAGGATTTCTATCCAGTGTAGTCTGAGCATTTACCGAGGGAATCAGCAGTGGCAACAGCAGGTGTAGAGTCTTCGAAGGCAGCTATCATTTAGTTGAGGCCGTCAGCAAGAGTGGAGTCTGAAGATGTGAAATCCTTAAGAAAGGCCTTGACTTTGGTCCAGCCTTTGTGAGAAGTGCATTCTGTGGAGGCAAAGGCTGCGACGAGAAGAATCGAGCAGAAGAATAAGGTTTTGATATTAAATCTCATTTTTTTGTTTAGGTTTTAAAGTTGTTGGTATTTATGATTTATGATTTCCTAAGTTTAGGTTGCCAGTATTTAATCCTCAATTTTAGAACATCAAAAAGAAGTTTCAAATTATGATATTTTCCTAGAGGATAATAAGTTTTTTCTAATCAGGTAAATATCCTTAATTTAGAAAGGAAAAGGCTTTGATAAGATTACACATCTGATAAATGGGATCCTGATAATAATAAGACTATCAAGTAAAGAAAATAAATCACTCTTAAAAACAAAAACAATATGTGTTTAAATTGGTTGTCTCTTTGAGATAATAAGCATTCTAAGCAAGCAAAGGAACTTAGAAACAAATAATGACAAAAAATATTTAACATCTGTTTTCTTTGATTGATAAAGCTTCTCGATCATATTGATCGAGTAATTATGAGATTCAGTTGCTCTGCCTTTTAGCAAATTTTCCTTTGTTTTTACAAGAAATAAAAGTTGTCTCCAACTTCGGTTTACACTTGATTTCCCAGCTAAATCAATAAGATTTCTAGTAGTTTAAAGGATATCAGATAAACCCCTCCCGTCCATACCCATCGCGGTTGATTCTTTGGGATTTGGTAATTAAAATACCAAGATTATTAAATGACAAGGTTACAATTTACGTTGACTTTTCTGTTAAAGTTAATAAAATTAATAGATTGAAAGGAGATTTTCTTTTTTTAGCATATTAAAGCTACTTTATTTTTCAAATATTTTAAGAATTTAGATTAATATATTATTTTTAGGTGGTGCTGCCATATTTAGATATTTAGTATTTACACTGTCATAACTGTTATTTTTAATTTTTAAAACCTTAGTCATTTGTAAAATTAAAAACTTCTTGATGAGTCATTTACACTGCTGCTTCCTGTGGGCTTAATTTCAAACTTTAAGTGAAGATCGAATATTATTTTCAAGCATACATAAAATACAATTAATTATCAAAAAGTTAATATTATGCATTTATTAAGTTTCACTTTTTAAATCCTATCATTTTGCAACATTTAACGTTGAGACTTTCACAAATCTTTAAAAAAAATTGTAAAATAATAAGTTTTAATTGAAATTTTAAAATTGGTTTTTACTCTAAATAGAAGTTTCTTATGAAAAAATGAATAATTTTAGTTATCAATAACTTTCCATGATAAGATGAATCTTGAACAAGCTAGCCTAAAAAAATAAAATAGGAACTTATTGGGTTCTTACTGTAATCATAAAAAGTAGGATCATTTGAGTTACTTACCCCATCAGATTATTAGGGAAAAACTTGATAATTTAATTGATTGGAGTTCCATTTTTTATTTAAATTTTTCCTATTTTCCACCTTTCGCTGATGATTTAATAAAACTCTTTGAACTTTTTCTATTTTCTAAGTTTTTAAGAAAAAATCCAGCTTTAATTCTTTTATGTTATTATTATTATTTTTAGTTTTAGTTTTTTCTGTTTGATCCTTATTTTTTAAGAGGCATAACTAATCATTTGCTCTAAGTTAGCTTTTTATTATCTTTATCTTATTATCTTGAGAATCAAATAATCTTGATTTTTATTAATAATTCTTATTATCTTTCATAAACTTTAAAGATAAATGTAGCTTTATTTAATATGACCCTCAAAATGGAAGTAAATAGATTAGAAAGGTTGGTAGTTTCTTGCTTTGCTTGTATTAAATTGCAAGAAAAAACAAATAAAAATGTCCTTCACAGTTAAGAAATCTAATGGAGAAGTTAACAGTTACATTTTTTATAAAAAGCATGATTTAATTAAGTATCTTGATAAGTTTTCAAAAATTTGTAATTTACCCATTTAAACCCAGAATAATGAAACTACTTCTCAAAGATTCAATAATCATGCTAAATATTAATTCATAGATACTGAATAAAGGATATTTTTTTAAAATCAAATAGAAAAATCTTTTTTTTTTGAAATTTTTTGTTGCATAATTTTGTTGGAGAAATAAAAAATGAATGTTCATATTTCTTAGAATTATTATTCAGTGTATTATGATTATTAAAAATAAAATAAGGTCCATTAAAATCTCAAAATAATTTATTTAGAATGATCAATAACTTTATTATTTTTGAAAATAAGTGAAAGATATGCTTAAATAATCCGAAATAAAGAGGTCACATTTGCCACCAAAAACCAACATAAGAAAAATATTTCAATAAAAAAAGTAGATAATCTACTTATCCTAGAATAAAAGGAATAATCTTTAAATAAGAAGCTTTGAAGTGGAAAAAAAGAAAGACATGATGAACCAATAATTAAAAAAAGGATATATTTAGATAATTGAAATGCAAATTATTGAATATGATGGCACTATTTGCTTTATTGAAAAAAATTAATTTTGTAGAGTCATTCACAAGAAAAACAATTAAAAACCAATTAAGAAAACATTAAACCCAACTCATTTAATATTTTGTACTTAGTTTTGTGATTATTGTACCACTTTAGTCCAAATTTAGCAAATAAAATAAATAAACAAATCAACATCTATACAGTACTCATATAGTGATTTTAAACTAGCATGAGTGTTTCCCCTTCTTTTTAACAAACAATAGAGTTAAAAAAACTTAATGTTGTTAATGAATTTACCTTACTGAGTGTGTTTCATTAATAATTTAAAAAATTGCTGATTATTTAATTAATTTAATCATCAGAATTAGGGAGCTTTTGGGCTTAAAATAAATAAAAGTTCATTTTTTAACCCAGAATTAGTATACTTATCTTTTAGTTATCACAATTATTCAATCTTAGATATTAGTTCTTCTTTAATTTAAAACAAGCTTTGAAATTATTTTCAAAACACATAGTTAAAAATACAATATTTTAATAGTTTTCCTATTAAACTCTTTAAAATTAATAAATCAAAAACCTTTTTAAGTTCTTTCTTTTCTTCTTTTAGAAAAATGTTTCTTTGAATTGACTGCTTGTAACTTTGATCTTACTGCTAAAAGATACATAAGTATTCGAACATAAGAAGGATGCTTTCTTTTTGTTTTTTTTTGAAAAATCCATAATGATTTCCATTTTACTTTTCACAAAAAATAACCAATAAAACACTTTAAAGAATGAGAAATTGTTTGTACCATAACTCCAAATTGATTCTATTTGTTTCTCTTTACTACTGATGATCAATATAATATGAAACAAAGGGAATTTATGGTTCTAAAAGTGAAGAGATAGAAACTCAAAATTAAGCTTGTGAAATCTACCCAGTGAAGCAAAGTCAAAATAGTGAAATCAGGCTATTTTAATTTGATTGGATTAGCTGAGCTGACTAGCTCCCACCACAAAGCTCAAAATGACACAATTATTATTTATTTTCTCTTCGAAAACAAATTAGAAAAAACAAATTTCAAAAGCATTCGATTTGTTCACTGGACTAAGCTAAACTTAGCATTCTTTCTTCATTCAACTCTCACAGCCACCTCTTTAGAATTCTTAAAACCAAACTTCCTTAGTATCAGCTGATTAAATCCTTCTACAGACCATATTATCTTGCTAACAATAACAATGAGCAGTACTTTAAAAATCAGACCACAATCTTCTCAACTCTTTAACTCAACATTGTTTGGAATCGAATACTGTGTTCCAAAGACATACAAATAGTAAGGACTTTAATAATCTCGAGCAATGAAAAAGCTCAACCGAACTTAAAATGGCAAATTTTCTGTGTTAGACTTCCATCAAGAGCATGATTCCAGCTCATTTTATTCGATAATTTCAAAAGATTCATCGAATATCAAGAATAGCTTCTCCGAGTTAGATCCAGATGATGTAATGAAAATGGATTAATTCCACAGAATTCTCATCTGAAACGATTTTAACTTGTATTTTTTTTTAAAAAATAATAGGAAATCATTGTATTTATTAGACCTATGTGAGGGTATTCTGTCTTCTATTTCAACTGGAAGCTTGAATTATAATAAATCAAATCCAAAAAATACAGTCAGTAAAAGAAGATTGTTTCTTTCAAAAAAACTTTAATAAATAAGTTTGTTCACCAGTAAAGTTAGATTAATTATGCGCAAAATTAAACTCAATTTGACTAATAATTATTTTTCACTATTCTTAAAAGAGATACAGGATTCTATTATTTCAATTTTCGAAATAATAATACTTTTTCTTTGTTTTTTATGCTACATTACCTTCACTTTATTGTAACATTTAGGAATGGAACTATTAAAACAAACAAAGGGGATAATTTTATTAAAGTGTAAGGATCTCATATTGTTTATGCTATGTACAAACATAAAGTTAGATAGAATATTTTGGAAGTGAAAAAAGCTGGAAAATGCAAGAAAAAGAAAAATAGTTAGCCTTCTAAATTAAAAATTTTCCTTAGCTTTTTAATCAAAATTTGTTATTTCGTTCAGTAAAAAATTATTAAATTTAAATTTCTACTCCAAATAACAATGGAAAAGACAAAAAATTACAAAACAATAGAATAGAAACAGCAACCTTCCAAACTAGTTTAGCTTTCTAACAAAGTTATTTTTTGTTTTTTTTCTTAATAATTAAATTGCCTGGTTTTTCATTACAGCATGCAATTTCATAATCAAAGTAAACATTAAAAAGAATAATTCCTCCATAATGTTCAGAAAAATATCCATGTCTTTTTACTTGACATAAACTAGATTTTCTTAAAATTTGTTTATTTTTTTCAAATACTTGAAACTATCCATCGAGATAAAAAGTATTTTTACATCGATTATGACAGGATATTTCATAAAATTTATGAACCAAGGATTTTTCAGCAGGATAAAGTATTTTTATTATTGTCTTAATACAGTATTTAAATTACTTTAACCGTTTAACGTATTTGTTGCATAAACAAGAATAAAATATATTGTGTTGGTTGCAATAATAATCATAGTTATTTAAACTAGAACAACTAACCAAAAAAGCTCTATAAATTTTTAAATGAAGGGCAAGCTTCGTTCTACTATGCTTGTGGTTGTTTGCTATTTTCATGTGAAAGCTCCCTTAATTTTAAGAGCATTTAGTTGAATGAGGGAAGATAATTAATTAGATGTTTATTTCTCGAAAAACACGCTCAAATAGAAAAGAGATAATTATCTTGATCTTTTTCAGCTGAAAAACCAAGGAAATGCTCAAAAAGAAACGCAGTCTAAAGATAAGACCAATCTCAGGTAAGTAACTATTAGTTTTCTCGATAAAAACTGAATTATTTTTCTTGTCCTCTAGCGATCATTCGGGGAGTTTCTCCTTGTGGCTCTGCTGGATAAGATGAAGAAGAAGAAGGGTTTGCTCAAGAGAAAGAAATATCATTTAGTAGACAATCTAATTGGCCATAAGATGAAATCATTGAAATCGACTCCTTTAGTGGCAATAATAATCCGAACAATAAATGGAATTCTAACCAATCAGCTGGTTTCTCTCTGAAACTTCCTGAAGCGAATCCTTTGTTGGATCCAAAGAAGTAAATAGAACACGTTGACAATAAATAGCTATTTTCTAGATGGAAACCGCTGGAAGTGTAAAGCTCAAGAGAGGAGTATCGAAAATCAAATTAGATATTAGAATCTAGTATTAATCACCAATAAAGAGAACTTTCAGAGAAGCGAAAGAAATAATCATAATACAAATAGATTGGAGATCACCATATCTTAGAGAAGTATTTCAGCTGTAATTCAGCGTATTCTCTTGTTTACAGCAAATACAATACAAACACAGATGATAATCTCATTAATAATTCTGAAAAGCGTGGATTCAATGTGTGTGGAATCTCATAGAGCTTGAAAACGATGTCGACTAGTGATAGTAGTAATAATATTAAGGATATTTGGTCTGACTTGAGAGAATTACATTAATTTCGAAATCTAAATGACATAACTTAGCCTTTTATTCATGCAAACAGCATTAACAACCAATTTCAATAACCTAATAGCACTTCAACTACTGATTCCTCTGCATATTTTGATAGCCGATTTGAATCTGCGAATCTTATGTATGCATTTTAGAAAAGATAGAATGCAATCCAAGGAAAGTTCTAGGAATATGATTTACTGCTATGCAATGATATAAATTCAAAGGGCTATTCCTAATGGTTCTACTTTTGTGTCTCAGGAGTACCAAAAGGACACACCATTAAGCTCAATATTGTTAACAACGTAAAACAAATTTCAGAAAAGGAAAGAAGATTATTCTATTTACTAATTATTTGTATTTTTTTCTTCTGAAAAGACAAAAAAGCAGTCGCTATTCAAATAAGGCATGAAACCAGCTGTGTTTTCTGTGAAGATAAATGCTTAAACTGCACATTAAAAGGCATGGGACAGACAAGGGTGTAGGAACATCCGCTACAATGAGACCATCACTTCTGTAAATTGAAGATACATTTCAGTATTTCAATAGGTGGAAGTAAAATCTGATTTTTAGTATGTTTTCTCATATTTTCAAGGAAGGAATGAGCAGCTACTCTACACTGTCTTACGAATACACATTTGAATATGATGAAGATTAAGTCTACTTTGCTATGTCTGAGCCATACACTTACACATAATTGATTAACTTTATTGGTAAAATCTAGACTGATATTCAGCGATCAAATGAAGCAAATAAATCAAATATGTAGCAGTTTTATTTGAATTACCATCATTTTTTATTGAATTATTGATGAATTTGTTAGATTGTTTTCTTCAGATACTCTGACATAATCCATTTCTGGCTTGCCTGTGCCAGTATTAACAGTGACCAATAAAGATCTTCCGAATTCTAAAAGAAATGTTCCAGACAATAAGGCTATTACTAAGAGGATTGCGTTTGTAATAGCAAGACAGCATCCAGGAGAAGCAGTTAGCTCATTCTTAATGCAAGGGTTTATTGAGTAGATTCTCTCTGATTCCTTAGAAGCGAATTATCTTCGGGATAGATACATCTTCAAGATTATTCCTATGGTCAATCCAGATGGAGTTGTATTTGGAAATTTCAGGTAAAATTGAGTCTAAAAAGGGAATTGTTTTATGCAACTGCAAATACAACACTTTATCTAATTTATTTATTTTTTTTTTATGAAAAAAAGATGCAATTTATCAGGTGTAGATTTAAATCGCTAATGGACAAACCCTAGTCGTCTATTGCATCCTTGCGTGTATAGCATTAAGAGATTAATCATGGAGTATCAAAGATCTAAGCATCCTGTTGACTACTTTATCGATCTGCATGGTCACAGCAAAAAGTTGAATTCGTTTGTGTACGCTTGTAAAGTTGAAAATGATGAATAGGCTTGCTGTATATTTCCTATGATGTTGTCAAAAACAAATCCAATGTATGATTATTCCTCTTGCACTTTTGGATTGGACTCTTGGAAAGTAAACAAAAAAAGGAGAAATGAATAATTTTTGAATAAAAAGCAAGTTTGTTTGTTTTTTACAGGAAAACACAGCTAGAGGCATAGCATGGAATTGTGGTTTGAATAAACCAAATATATTCACTATTGAAACGTCTTTCTTTGGGTTTAGTAATACTAACAAATAGTAGGAAGTTCAGTAATAATCTTCATCTAAGCGTTAGGGTATGCTAGGTTAGCCATTCAGTTCATAAGATTTACTTCAACTTGGAAGAGACATATCAACAGCGATGTTTGTTTACCACGTGGAGATTATTGGTGATGCCAGTTTCTAAGATTATGTAAGAATGAAATATCCTTTGATGAGAAAATAGGAAATACTTGATTAAATCGGTGTCAGTGATATTGATACGAAGCATAATTTAGATGATTCTGGTAGTGATTCTGATCCTGAAGGGGATGAATTAGATGAAGAGTCAAAAATCTAAAATGTCCTTGGGTTGAAACTTGCGAGAGAAATTGGGTTGAGTTCATAATCAAAAGAACAGAAATTAGCTAAAAGTTAAAGTACAAACAAGCAGCTATTAGTAATGCAAGCAGGTTAGGACAGTTAAAAAACTATTAAGAATAATAGCTCTTCAAATCGGAGTCCTCTTTGTAGCAGTGCAAAACCATTATTAGATCGAAAATCTAAAAATAAAACGGTATTATTAAATAAACATCACTTCATGGATATTCCAAATAATCAATGCTCTTCTGCTGATAAGAAACAGTTAAATTAATCTTCTCCAATTATTAATACAACTAGCACTAACACTTTAAGCTTAAATATTAACTCTTAGAAAAATCTAAATATTGATGTTGTTACAAAGATAAAAAAAGATGAAGATATTTTGAAAAAAAGAAGATTTAGAGGAGTTTCGGGTATGGGATTTAATATTTAAGTAAGTAATCCAAAACCAGATGAGTTGATTGGGAATAATCAAGGAACATTATAAAGGAGATCTAACAATACTGCAGCGTTTCTCTAAAAAGAAACAGCACTTGCTGCATCTTCAGAGAAAAGTTAACAAATCGATGGAAATCAACAGTTTTCTTGTAGATAATTTAAAAATAATTTTGGGAAAAGATAATATTATTATTATAAAAGATAAACTTGAAAAATGATTACTTTTTTACTTATTTTTTTCTCTCTCAGCTGAATAGCCAGCTAAGAGTCTAGATTCACTTAGCTAGCAGATGTCTATTACTTAAGTCTTGGAAATACATGCTGAGTTGTTTAACAAAATGATGAAAATATCTAACTAAAAGAGTAATAAATCTGATCCACCAAATCTTCCATCAAATATTGGTTAAGTGTCTCCCAATACTAATGGTATTAGCAGTCTAAAGCAAGGATAGGTTTAATATGAAGATGAAGATAGTAAACCAATATTTTATCATATTTCTTTGTAATAAAGTTAGAGTTAAACATAACTCAAAAAAACAATTTAGAACGTGCAAAAGCAGAATCTCATAATTAATTTCAGTAAAATCTTAAAGCAAAATGCTAAAAAATATAACTGCGATACTAAGATTCTTCATGCAATGCGCAATCCAGCTGCTTCTCCATATTCTTCTTCGGATCGCGGTGCAAGAGAAACAGAAGGAATAATAATAGAGAATAGCTAGAAAAATTAAAAACAAACATTAAATAAATCAAATAAAAAATATGAATAAACAAGTGATTAATCTAAAGCTCCAAATATGTAAAAGTCATCTCTTCTGCTATTCAATTAGGAGAGCTCACATAAAAAGACGAAGAATACTGGTGATTTCATGAATAACCACAACAATAATGATTACTTTTCATAAATTTCTGGAGTTAAATTATCTTCTCTGAATGCTAATTCTACTTCAATTGCTGCATCTGAACAAGGATAATCTAAATAAAAATTAAATTGCCGAATTGCTCGCAGTGCTTCAAAAAATAGCAATGGATTTGAAGCTGCTTTAAATAGCATAACAGATTTCTAAAAGAAATTAGTGGTTTCAGATAGAAATGTATCGAGAGGTAAAATTACTACTTCTGAAAGCACTAAAAGTTCGAGAAGAGATACATAATTAAGTTATGGATACATCAGCAAAAATGGAGAGATGAGCTTGAAAAACTCAGGGAATAATCATAACATTAATTAAAAGGGAAATCCATTGAAAAATATTGTCTTTTTATAATGCTAACAATAAATATTATGAAAAGGTTAGAAATATTCCAATTCAAGGTATCGATGTTTTTGAGTAGCTTAACAAAGTTAATTGAATTTATGGGGAATTGCAGGTTTAAATTGAATTTTCAAATCGAAAGTGAGAATTGTTATTGGGTTAAATTATTAGTTCTTCCAATGATTGAAGAATCTAATTTTTCTTGGAGATGATATGGGTGATTGAGAGTGAGAGGATATGAGGAAGATAAGAAGGAAATAATCTCAAAATTATGGATATCTCAGTTGAAAGAATTTGATTTAGGTACAAACA
>Ga0302271_10001696_pt1 | contig 20900 bp, 6 predicted proteins | sample III_Bog_N1_1_FD_198767 | JGI IMG/M metagenome (GOLD analysis project Ga0302271, IMG submission 198767) | Peat permafrost microbial communities from Stordalen Mire near Abisko, Sweden - III_Bog_N1_1 | ecosystem: Environmental > Terrestrial > Soil > Wetlands > Peat | place: Sweden: Abisko... | reverse complement strand
CGCGGAGTAGAGGAGCTCAATAAATAAAAAAAGAAATGAAAATCCAAAATGATATCCTATCAAACGAAAAACAAACAAAATCGAGGTTTAGTAATTGGGTTCTTAAAAATAATTTCAGACATAAATAACGCAAATTCAAATACAAACTCTAACTATTTTTGTTATTTTTTTTCAATTCTCACCCATTTCTTCATCTTCATCATCTTCGTCTTCTCCGAAAATAGATTTGAAGAGTTATATTGGTGGTTTTTCTTTGATTTTAGTTTCTTTTTCCTTTTCTCCTTCTCCTTGATCGATCAACATCTATTCGTGCTTGATTTGTTCTTCTCTCTGCATTCTTGTTTCCTCGAAAGATGCTTTCACATCGTAAATCTCTTCATCCTTTTAATTTCAAACCAATCAATTTCAATCCATAATCATTCCTTTTAGCCCAACAAATATTAGAATCTTTCAATTCTTTTTTACTTATCCATCATTTTTATTTGCCTGCTCATCATAATCCATATCATTTTCATCTTTTTTATATTAAATCAATCCATATTTGTTTGATTTAAACTCTAATGGCAGCCCAAAAGATGCAGGATCATCCATTTCACTTTTGCTACTTCCCTCAGCTGGCTTGAATGCTTTCGTTTAAAGTTATTCCTCTTTTTCCCTGATTCGTTTAAACTCAGCCATTTTCTTATCAAAGTAAGCCTTATCTTAGTATGGAGGTACTACTCCAAATCTCCTGCAGAGCAGTTTATCAGGCAACCATGGTTCTGTTTTTCTGAAATTCTTTATGCTGTCTAATTTTTATTGTAACTCCTCGATTTTAACCATAATTTTACTCTTTTTTACTTCATCCTTCCCTTATTTCTCCTCAGGCTAAAGTATCCCTCCATTACCCTTAGATTGTTAGATTATCTTGTAGACCTTGTCGAATTCTTTTTGTTCATTTTTCATTTCTTTATAGCTCATAAGTTGTGCCATTTGCACAGCTATGTATATCCCATTTCCTTCTTTCTCTTCAACCCAGCTGTGATACCGTTACTATTTGCTGATATCCCAGTGTTTGTAGATCTCATTTTATCCTTCAACTTTCTTTTCTTCAACATCTTCACTACCTTTTACGAACTTCTTAGTTTCTATCTACTCTCGAATCTTATCTGTTAGAAACAATCAGGAAATCAAACCTAAAATATACCAAAATCACAGTCTATCTCTTCATCTTTACCCATTTCAAGCTGATCTTCTAAAATCGCTTTGCGTTAGACTGCATTGAGCCTCTAGAATTTCTTTTTTTATTTCTAAAACTCTATCATCTTCCCTCCTCCTCTGATATATTCCTACATGCGCAAGTATGGATTGTAGTCTTCAGGCATTTTAACATCAGAAGGGCTAAAAATACAATAAGAAAAGATAATTTACACATGGAATCCATTTAAATCTAATAATTATATCTTGTTTTTACATAATCTCAAGGACAAATGGCAAAGGATCCTTAACTACAATTTTATCCAGTCCAGAAGTGTGAATTTTAGAGCCTTTGATTGATTTTAGCCTATCTTTAGAGCTTTCAATAGCCAATACTTCAGTCTACTCATCTAAATTAAGAACCACAAAAAAGTCCATAAATTGAGCATTTATCCATTTTTTCCCTTACATTCAATAGCTTTTTTCGGCTCAATAGGATCATCTTCATCATCGCCATCGTCATAGTTGTACTCCTTGTTGAAATCTGTGTAGATTCTGTTTTATTCCTTTTTCTTTTCAGATTCTTATTCAATTTCTTCTTAAGTCATATATGATCGTTTTATGAGTCGATTGAATTCCTCTTCCATTGTGCCGGTCTCATCAACTGATCCCTTGATACACCCAAGACCCATGAAATCAGTTTTGATTCGATACCCATCCATTTAGTCAAATTTAGCTGACTTGTTTGTAGATTAGTATTCTTTTTCAAGAGCAGCTAAATCAATGTCTTGTTCGTCATCAGCGATACTCTCTAATATGTTGATTTGCTTCTTTAATTCCTCTCGTTTTTTCTTCTTGTATTGTAAATTGCTTAATATCTACCATCCGATGGTCTTACGTTGTTCCACCATTAGTTCAGATGGCGCAGAACCTAAAATACTTCAGAAAAAATAACAAATTTATTTGTATATCAGCAATCATATAAAGTCATTTGAGAGGGATGAACGATAAGGAACCAATTATAGCAATCAGAGGTTCAATTATCTTGTAAAATTTACCTCTTGCCAAGTTATTTTTGAAGAATATTGCTGTTAGTATCTGAAAAAGAATCAAATTCTTCTCGAGTCGTTAAGTTCCCTCCAATCACATGTCCTCCCTATTGATACAATCCCATAAAACTTAATATCCTATCAGCTCTAATAATGGTTGAAATTTGTAGAAATATTGTTCCTTACTAAATCCTCTTCATCCATGTAATCTTGAATCGACTACGCTTGCTAGTTTTATTCCGCTGTGTTATTTTGAAAGAACCAAAAAAGCATTTTAAAAACAAATCTTCTAAAACTCAAAATGCATATCAATAAGCACCTCTTTTTTATCGAGAAGATGTGAAAGCCTTAGGTACGAATCCTTCTTCTGATCCAACAGTGCCCTTGTATCCAGCCTAGAAACCTCCTAAATAGAAAAAACATAAAAATGATTCTCATATTTCCATAAGCCTTTATCTCCCATTCTGCACATAAACATGAGGTGCAATAACTAAAAACACCAAGTAATGAATACCCGTGAACGCTCCATGAAATCTCTTGTGTCCCTTCTCATTAACAGCCTATTGGGTTTTAAAATACAAAATTCAGCACAATTAGTTCTTCAATAAGAAACCTAATAATTTTTGTAAGAAATGCGCCATTCTACAAATAAGCATACCTTCTGATTGTAGAAATTCTGATGCTTATTGAGTTCATCCTCTTCAAGACGCGTACCGATGAGGATTTTATCCATTGGAGGTATTCACTTTGGCTGCTGTTTTTGTTTAAAGAGAGAAATTGTATCTATTTAATGAGATTGATTTTCTTTTTAATTTCTGTGAGACACTAAAATGCTTGAATAAAGCTAGATAAATAGCTTAATTAAGTCATTGATCCCCCCCCCCCCCCCAATAGATGGCATACAAAACTGAGTGCTGATAGGATGCAAAATTAATAAATTTAAAAAATAAACAAAACAAATCAAAAGGAAAAAAAATATCAAACAGAACCAATGCGAAGAAGCTAAAGTTGCTATTTGAGCTTGCTAGTGCTGCTTATGTTGGCATGCAGTGCAACCTGCAAGTATCGCCATAATGTTGGAGTCACTGATTGGAGCAGTAGAAATATCGGTTAGATAAAAAATGCCATCATCGATAAATCTAGAATATACTTCCAAGGTGTAAATGGCATCTTCGGATATATGGATAAATCAACAGGTAAAGAATAGCTTTGTTAAACATTAACTGTCTATTAAAAGAGAAAATCGTAATATGCTTATTCATTTATTCTCTAATATTTGTTTCAGGTGAAATTGAAGTAAACAGTGGCATCGTAGAGAATAGATAGACTTCTTGGAGATCTCAAGAGTCTGATCGTAATAATAAGGGCGTTTATTTAAATAAATTAATTGGATAAATCATATGATTAATGTTGTTCTTAAATCAAAATTAATCTTGTTTTTGTTTTTTTGAAAGACAATGAAAAACTTCTTGCCTAAGACGAATAAGGATTATTCTTACATAATTTCCTTAAGAATGTCGCTACTCCTATTAGTCCATTCAGTTTGTAAGGATCTTTTGCTTTGAAATAGTCTAGAATTGGCTTTAAAATAAAATTAAAACAATTTTTCTTTTTCTTTTTTAAAACAAGGGATAAAGGTTAGTTAGTTGATCATCTAGTGGTATCTAGTGAGCATTACATTGTAGCTACAACTAATTCGTTGTTTTCAATCTAAAAGACACAAATAGCAACGCTGTTCACTTTGCAAGAGTAAACATATTCTTATTCAAATACCTTACCCAAACAATCCATTAATTCAATGTTATTTACCTTAATTGTAGTGGATGGACTCTTCGTTAGCTCTCAAAGGGGAAGAAAAGCACTGTGAATATTGTGATTTAATCAGAAAACAAAGTATGTGCTCATAATTTTTCTTAGGAAGCACTTTTGAAGATGGATAACGAGTTATCCGTTTTAGAGAAGGAGTTCATTTGCCTCGAGAGATCTGCTGCAGGGGATAAAACTTAAATCCATCTCTCAGCTGACCTTCTTGTCTATCATAACAAAGCTGTTGTTTTAAAAGAAAGCTCCATCATCGACTTACCTATTGTCGCTGAGAGAATCTTCTTATGCCCAAAGACAGGTGTTTTAGTGCTCGTGAAAGCTCACAAAGCAACCTTTCACATCATTGAAAACGGTGCTTTAGTTGAAGCCTACAAATTCGAGGAAACTGGACTGTTTGAATTCGCATTTGATAGACAATCAGGCACTGCTAACACATTGTTCTTCATCGCTTCATTTAAAGGAATCAACACTCTCTATGCACTCAATGTTCCTACAAAATAAACCACAATTGTCATCAAGTTCTCCCCGAAATATGCTGAATCATCTCCTCTTCAGTTCTGGGTTAAATAAAAGGAAACACAAGAGCTGCTGATCTAAGATAAAGATCTCAGAACATACTTCGTTGTTGCTGTAAAAGGATCGATAATATGATATTATTGAGTAGGGAAATATTTAACAAATAGTAATTTGACTTTTAATGTTTGCTGGATTTAGTCTCAAGTGATCTCTGAATCTGAAGCAGGAAGTGGTGAAACTTGGAGTAGAGAAGATGGATTGGCATTACTCGACGGCTTAATCATGGTTGACTACAATCAAGTTTAGAATAAGAAAATTAATCCTTACTATGAGAGTTTAGGTAAAAAATTACAATAATTTATGTCTTCTAATTTACATAAAAAAAACTCTAATTCTTCAATTTCTTCCTCTTAAATATCTAACCATCCTTCTTTCTTAGATAAGCATGGTGTGTACAATCCAGTGACTGTCTTGGGTAATCTTGTAAAGCGCTTGTATGAAGAAGTATAATCTTCTGCAAAATACTTAAAAGAAAGTTATGCTTCATTCACTGTGCTTTTCCAATAACTAACTAAGATTCGCTCTAAAGAAGATTTCAGCTAACTCAATAAGCTTCTAAACCCAAGCTCGGAGTATGATATCACCTATGGACTCAAAAAAGTTGTTGTTGCAGTGAATAAAAACAGAACGATCTTTTCTATCGACTCTAAAACAGGAGAGATATTGTGGAAGTAAAAATTAAGATTTTGGGATGTTTTGGGGGATAAAATTGTAGATATTGTGGCTTTCTTGTGAGAGTGCAAGTTTAATTTTGATAATATCTTTTTTCATTTAGATCAAGCTTCATTTCAAGATATGTCACACCTGATTACAACTTCCATGGTTTCTTCTAGATTGAAAATAGAAACGGTGCTGCTATTACCGAAGAAACTCTGTTGATTTATCATTCCCCTGTATCTACTAAGCTCTTCATTTTCACGTAAATATCACATTCTTTTGATATTGGTATCCATTTATTCACTGTTTTTTTACTTTTCTCTAGTGTTCAGCCATTGACTGGCGAGCTAGGATATGTAGCTAAATTCCTCATGAAATCAGTGAAAAAAGTCTTCAAGATTAATATTCAAACTGATAAGGTCTAGCAAGCAATCGCTGTGATTGATTAAGATTTCAATGTCTTTGGATATCCTGACTCTGTTCCAAATCCTCTTGCTGAAGACAAGCACGATAACATTTTCTACATGTTTGATGCAGTGAGTAACTCTCTCAATGGGTATCGCTATCTCTCAGGAAAATTCTAGACAATCTGGAACTACCATCTCGCACCAGAAGTAGGGAGAAATTTCAATATTATTTTTAATTAAAATTATTATTTCGTAATTTGTAGGAAGTTCTTGTGGACATTCAGAGCCCTTCCAATGAAGGCACTCATCCTAAAATAGCTATTTTCGATGACACAAAAGTCATCTTGAAGCATATCGATTACAGCAATATTGCAGTGCTCACTAAGAGATCAACTACAGAACGTCTCTAAGGAAATGGCATGCTCAGTTTAAGAATTTTCAACTGCAAATCTGGAAGAATGATCTACAGTGCCTCCGAATCAGGAGTTGATTTAAGACAAGCCATTAATCTTGTTTACGATGAAAATGGCATTTTCGTCAGTTACTTTCATCCAGCTCATTCGCTATTCTAAATCTGGACAGTTGAGTTGTTCTCGAACAGAATGGAAAACTCATATGTGACCATGCTCTAAAATTACTATTTCACAGCGGATTAGCATTCAAGATACGAACATTTCAATTACCTCAATGAAGACTTTGATGTCATCTCCTTAGAGTAGAAATATGGTTATTCTCTTGGTATCAAACACATGTCAACAGTCTCAACAAAACTAAGTCTAACCAAGAGAAATCTTGTTATCATTACTCCAAATAACTAAATTCACTCATTAGATAGAGATTTCCTTTCTACGAGAAGAGCTGTTAAAACTGTTGGAACTGAAAATACACCAATCTAGTCTGCATTCTCCTTTGAAAGCACAACTTTACCACCATATTCATATCTGCTCCCAATCGATAAAACAGCCATCATTTCATACTACAAGAGCGTAAGATTTTTTGAGGCATTTCTCACTTTAATAACTCTTTGAAGGGGGGGGCTTTTAAATATGACTCTTTTGATTTATTTATTTATTTATATCTAATTTATTTAATTCAATAATTTTTTATTTTCCAACAAAAACAGTTAAATGATCTCCGAGAAATAAAATTCCAAGGATCAAATCTTGAGTCGACCATTATCTTCATCGCCTATGGAAACGATGTATTCATGAGCTCCATTGCACCTGATAAAGTAACAAACATTGATTTATTTAGTTTTATGATAAAGCATAGCATTTCTGTGATAATTAATATGTCATTTTTCCCATTCCTTTAATAGACATTCGATATGATTAACGAAGATTTCGACTATGTGAGTGTCATAATTTCAATCATAATCGCTTTTGTCGGAGTGATTATCACAAGAAAATATGCAGTCAAGGCAGTTCTCAACAAATTATTCGAAAATAAAGAGAATGTCACAACCATGTGAGATATCAAATGGTGTTCAAATATATCCATTTTTTTGATTCTTAATTTCTGTATGTTATTCCATTTTTTTAGATAGTAAGTTTTTTTAAGATTTTTTGTGAATTTTAAATTGTTGGGTTGGTTAAAAATCAGTAAGGAGAGCCTTGTTTGAGGCTTTATGCTTTCAACTTGTGATAAAAGTAATCCAAATCAATAAATTTTATGATTAATTAACTAAAAAAGAAAAAATCCGCTTATTATTTTTGCTTTTTTTCTTCTGAAATCGACAAAATGAAAAATACTAAAAATAATCCCACCTTGAGAATTTCAGAATTGATATTTTAATCCTCTTAAATAAATCTAACTTTTATTGTCTGGTGCTTTAGTTCGAACTCTTTGAATTTGATGGCACCTCTTGTTTCTCCTTTATTACTCCCATTCCTCTCTTTCAAAGCTTTTGAAGTTTTTGATCTTTTTAAATGCACTGATTCGTATTATTTCTCTTCTTCATGTTGGAGAGCTTTTCTTCAATTTAAATTCCAGTTATTTCTAAGTTACTCATGTAGATCATATTAAAACAAAGATATGTTTTTAGTAATAAATAATTATTTTCTTTTGATAACAGATTTATTAGCTTAAGCTTCTAGCAAAACCCTTGATTTCCTTCATTTTTTTGGAACACGTATGTAAAAATATCAATAGGTTTACGATTTTGAAATAAAAAAAGATTAAGATCATAATGGTTATGAAATGAAATTTTCTAAGAAGGAATTTAAGATGAAGTAGTTACTGGGAGAGAAAGAAAAGAGAGGCTAACTACCTCAATGACTGATCAAAATACAAATTTAGATTACTACGGAAAATAATTAATCCCTCTTTAAATTAGATTTGTCAGGCAACGATAATTCCAACATCTCTTTCTCTTGTCCATTCGAAAATTACACAAATATATCAAAAAAATATTAAAATAATCGAATTGCCTGATTCCTTGGGGTTGAGAAAATGTAAGGAAAAATTCAGAATTTTAATTAATACTTATGTTGTTTGTTTGCTTTGTTTCGAATACAATCTACCCCCAAAAAATAAAATTTAATGTAGAGTAAACAAGGATAAAAATGACTAAATTTGAGGATATATTTGAGAGTGAAAAATAAATATTTGAAGGAGAAAATCAATTCTATTCCAAGAAATGGGTGAAAAAAGATAAAAATCCATGAGATTTTAAATGCTAGATATTGTTTATATTAAGACAGTTTTAAAGAGTAAACAGCTGGTTATATTTGAGCTAATAAATGAATCAAGAAGGCTGGTATGGATTTGAATCTAGTTATACTAATCTCTTTCATATTTCTTATGATGAACGAATAATTAATTAAAGATATTTGAGTAAATAACTCACAATGATGAAGGATTTGAACAGTAAAAATTCAAATAAAAGTTAATTATGCTCAAATCTCAAGAGATATATATTATAATTAGCAGAGTAAACCAGTTTGCTAGGGGGAAGTAGAAAAAGAGATATTAGTTTGGCATACCTGCATTACAAGTTACTATTGAAAAAAAATAGGTAATAAGTAACTTAATTCGGCAAAAGAAGCAACAACGTTGGAAAGCTCTTTGAAATTACAAAAAAGAAGAAAGAATATACTGACATATTTATTATAAAAATGAAGTAAAACAGAGAACAATCAAGCCTTTTGGGGAACATTTAGATAATCTAAACCAGAAACTATGACAAAGTATACTCTTTCTTAGAAATAATAAGCTGATGGAATAAAGGCAGAAGAAGAGGTTTGTAGAGAATGGAAATAGAACCAGATATAGAAAGTGTAATTGATTTTTAATTAATTTTGTGTGTATGAGAAGTGTGATGATAACGCGGAAAGAGAACAACCAAGCATAACTAGTGGACAGTATTGAAGAGAATCACCCTGCTAATGGTGCTCAAGATAAACCAATAACCAACTTTGTTAGTCCCAACCTGAAGAGCATTCAAGGAGACACCCTCAATCATATGAATAACCCATTTGACTACAGTGGCAGTTTTGAGATGCATGGGTCGTTTGACCATAAAAAACAAGGACTTACATTCTTCAATGAAGAGAATTTGCAAGTCAAGAATCTCTCCAAGAAATCTGTCGGATAGTCCATGGTGAATTTTGATTCTTTTCCGAGAGATGACTAAAGTGCTTCTGTTATCACACCAGATTCATTCAAACTCCTGCATTAGTAGCAGTAATAATTGAGATAAAAGATTTTGGCTGAAATTCCTAATAGCGTGCATGCAGTTGATCAGAATTATCCAAATGATTCTAACAGTAACAACGCGTTGATTCCTTGGTAACCGACGAAATACATGAACGGATAATTCACACATTCCAGCAGCTTACATAACAGCAGCGTTAATTTGAATAGCCTTTCCAGCACAAATAACAATAATTTTAATTTAACACACTCACATTAGCCTGGATTAAATAGCAATATTAACAGCGTGAACAATGCTAATAACCCTAACGGATTGAACACGTTTATCACTAATGGTTTCAAGTCCTCATCGAGGATGGTTTTAGGCTAGGATCTTGACTCTGCACTCAATATAAACTCAGATAAAGATCAAGCGAGTAAGTTCTTAGGATCTTAAATTATTCTCGAAGAACTCAGCAGAAACGATCGGAATATCCTTGCTCCTTCTGATTCATGTTCTGCTATGAATCCAAAACGACGGAGTATTGACACAAGTAAGTCAAATAACCCCAATCATCTTCAGATCTAGGGACCTAACGAGGATAGATCGAGATTAGCGAGTATTGAGTCTCCAACGAAATTGAATAATAGTCGCTATGATCTGGATTCGATTAGGCGTGGTGGGGGCGTATCTCGTCAAAGAAGTGGCCTCAGAAACGATTCAGTACCAAACACTGAAAATGGAGTGTAATGAAATAAGTTTAAATAATGTGGAGAGATAATTTTAAAAAACCACAGAATATTATTTATTAATAAAATATGAAGAGATAATAAATCAGGTGGGATGGGGAGACTTTTTATTTAATTAGCTTTATCTGATAGAGAGAGAGAGAGAGAAAAGAGTAATTGTACTATTACTTTAGTTAAAAGAGAGCTTCATTTATCCTTTAAATAGATGTTGAGGCTTCGTGAAATAACTTATTCACTGCCAAAAACAGAAGATTAATAGAAGAAAATAATATGAATTTTTAATTAATTCCTCATTTTATTTGAATACCTTAGGGTCAACTAACAGAAAAGAGGAGGGGGAGGTCAGAGCAAGGCAGTGTTTTCTCTGAAATTCTTGATATCTATTAAGCCGAAGCTCAAAAAATTCCTGACTAGTCGCACAGTCTCCGGCAGAACTAAATTACTGTCAAACAGTGTCAGAAATTACATCAACGACGCTGTTGACTACTAGAAACACTCCACTAAAGCATAGAATGTAGTATAAAGGATAGTAGATGGATTTCTGTATAATTTAGAGAAAACATTTAAGTTTTTTGGGTTGAATAGGCTGCCACTTTTTGACCCTGAAAGCAAGATAAAAATCTTAATTAATTCTCTGATCGTGGCTTACAACTGCTTCTACATCATATTAATCTCAATGCAACTAATATTCGATGCTGAAGTAGGTCATCTTGAGGAATATTTCACTAATATTGCACTTGGATCTTGGATCACAGAAATGCTCATGGAAATGAACACAGTCTGCTATCACCACAATCATTTCGTAACCGACAGAAAGCAAATCATCAAAATATATGCGAAAGAGTACTTTTTCTTTGAGATTCTTCCTCTTCTGTTCGAAGGGAGAACAGCAGAAAACACGTTTTTCAATGTGCTGCTGCATCTGCCCTTGCTTTTGAAGATCAAGGGGATGTCGATTATTCTAGCTAAATTGGAGTTTTATATTCTGTAAGTGCTTGAACGGCACTACATTTTCTAGCTCTGCAAGCTCATCATGTAGATGTTTTTGTATGGACATATTGTTGCTTGCTGCTGGAATTTGATTGTGAAGATTGAAAGCCACTTGCTGGAGACAGACACTTGGCTTGATGGATAGTAGATCGAAGCTGAAGAATGGTGGTAAAGGTATATTATGGCGTAGTATTGGGCGTTCTCCGTGATGATGAATGTAACCACGAAGCCGATGACGATTCTCGAGTTAGGTTTTACATCGGTGACGATGGTGCTTTCTTGCATTGCTTTTGGGTATTTGCTGTCGACTGTAGCTGCTGTGATTTCTGAACTCAATAGACAGCAGAAAGACTATAAAAAAGATCTTAATACCCTCAACTCTTACATGAAAAGGAAGAAATTAGATTTGTAAGAACGAATTGAAATTAATCTTACTTTTGAGAAAAGAAACCTTGCTTTCTTTTTATATGTCAATTCTTTATTTTTCTCAATCAGGAGCTTGAAACGACGAGTGAACATAAATTTAAGAACTTATTACTAATAAAAGAGTCGTGACAACATAGAAGTAGAGAAAAAAGCTCTTTCTAAGCTCAGTAATGAGATGCTGTACGAACTGCATTGTCAATCGAATTCCAAGATCCTCAAGCAATTTCCATTCTTCTCGAAAATATTCTCAGAACAGACGATCACAAAGATGTACTTTATCATGGAAGAAGAAGTATATGCCCCATAACAGATGATATTCACGAAGTAACCAAATCAACCTGATCAACATCACCTCTATCTCATCCTAAAAGGATAAGGTACCATTTTAAATCAAGAAAAATTTATTCTTTTTTGATAAAATTCTCAGATATTTATCTAAGATTCAAAAATTTAATCCATTTCCTGTATTTGTTTGCATCGGAAAAAAGTGAATATTTCAATTGAGAACTTCATCGCACCAAATAACATTGAAGAGGATGGAACAGAGGATAGAGATGATGATGAAGATGATGAAACCTCATAATATGACGAATTCAATAATTTAATGATTAAATAAACTCCTTGCATAGTTAGGTAATAGATATTTAAAAAATTGTATGATTTCTAATAGATAAATCATTTCTTTTTTTTGTTCAGACGCAAGAAGACAGTTGAAGACAAAGTTGGAGCCAAAAAGAAATTAATCAGATTAAAGCAAGGATAGACATTTGGTGCTTATTCGTTCTTCACTGGTAACGAGAGGCTGATTGAAATCCAATGCAAGGAATTCGCCACACTGATTAAGCTAAATCGATAGAAATTTATGAGTATTATTCAAGACAACAAAAAGGATTACGAGAAATTCTGTGAAATAAGTGATAAAATGAGAGAAAATCGACCGATAGAAGAAATTCCAGATTAACAATGTCTCATCTGCCATTCCAGAGAACATCTCTATGACAGATGTCCTCTTGGTCATTTTGATAAAAGTAACATTCTCATGCTGTTCAAGCACAATCACTCTACACCTTAAGAACGAGAAAAAACTTTCAGGATGCTCACAAAAAAAATACATAACTCCCTGCATGAAAGAGCGAATCTAAGGAGACAAATTATTGAGTATAGAAACAGAAATAACATCGATTATTATTCATCTGGAGATGAATACACAGATACTCAGAATGCTGAAGAAATAGAGGAAACTGAAGACGACAATGGAGAACTCAAAGATGCTGATTCTTAAGCACTTAAAACATATGTATCTCTGGAATCGGAGGATTAACAGAAAAATAAAAAAAATAAGGATTTACTCGCAGTTGTTGACGATGATTCAAAGCTAATCCACACGCAATTTAATAATATCCACAGTAACATGAGCCCATCAACGAATTCGAAGCAGCAAAGATTCCCTCCTTCTGAGATTGAAATCACCCGTCCTGAAGAAGATATGTATAAAATCAGAACTACCAGCTAGAAACTTGTAACGAAAAGAATCAAATACATTAAGAGATGTATTTAGAGACATACTTGTGTGTTTTATTTGAGAGCGAATGTTAGAAAAAGTTTCCTTTTTTTTTGATAAACAGAACCTAGAAAACGAAGAGAACGTGAGTTTAAATGAGGATTTCAATTAAACACCAAATATGAATATGCCTAGATCTCCCTCAAGAAGACAAAGCGCCATCCGCTAGACAAAACCTAGGAAGTCACTAGTGAAATTTAATGAACCTAATGCTAATAATGGAAATCCAAATGGGTCGACACCGAACAGCCAGTAAGTTCCAAGTTAGATTTCTTCTCTGAATAACGCAACAGGGAATGGCATGCGGCGGCCAACTGATACAACTGACAATAATAAAAGAAAATCATCTTATGTAAACGTTCCATCTCCTATGATTGGATCATAACATGAAAGTAGTTCGAACGCTGGAATTCCTGAGAACAATTTGAATAGCAATAACAACTAGAGTGGTATGAATTACAATGGAAGAGATAACGAAGATAAACGAAGACGAAGGACTTTTATATAAACGCAGCAATCATCACATGGCATTGGAGGAGGAGTTGGACATTAAAGTTCACTGCATCAGCATCATCACGGGGTAGCTTTTAACTAGGCATCATCTCAAACGAACCTGTATTCTTCGTAGAATTAGAATGAGCAGCTAATGAACGTAAATAATAACTAAAATGGTTTTTACTTCTTTTTTTTTACAAAATAATTTATTAAACAACCTAGCAACAACAGTGGTAATAAATGTACGCCATGCTGCAGTAATAGCAGTAGTAGCATGTTGGAGGACCGATTGGTGGTGTTGGTGGTGATCTGTAAAATACTGTTTTCACAAGATTATCTAATAATCAAAAAAGTGGAGTCGTTGTTGGAATAAATCAAAACATGAATTCAATTAACTACCGAAAAGTTGTAACAATGATGCAGCAGCAAACAATGGAAGAACAGACATTGATTTGGGGATTCGATAAGCAAAAAGATTTTATGTTTTACTTCCCTTACTACAATTGCATGAATGTCCTTAGGAGATACTAAAATTATCAAGGTAAATATACTTCTCGACATGGAAAAATGTAAAAATCTAAGAAAATTACAGAAGTCAATGGGATCAAGAGAAGAACTAAATAACTATCTTAGTCGAAAATAAACTCCATGCATAAACTGAACTCATTAGTAGGTAAGCAGAGCAATCTAGGGATAAAAATGTAGAGTTAAAACTTAAACCCTAATTCGAATGAGCTGAGTTTAAACATAGTTCAAGCAGAAATTGCAAAATAGGTTTCTGACAAAGCGGCAGAAAGATAACCAGTTAAAACAGATAAAATTTTGGAAGATTTCCTTAAACTGCAAGCACAATCACCAGCTATATTACCTACTTAATTACCAAAGAAATAATGATTATTTTCTGTACAAAAAGCATGGAGAAAGTAGAAAAACAAATAAATAAACAAATAAAATATGTTATTATTTTATCGGAGAAATATTTAACTTTTAAATATTGTGTTTCACATCTGTAGACTTAATAATCTGTCCTTTGAATTTCGATAATTTAACCCTTCGCGAACATTAAAAAATCAATTTTTATTTATTCATTTTGATTCTTTGATAATAAATAAATCTCTTGGGGAAAAAAAAGCGTAAAGTTTTTTCCCAAAGAATCTAGCTTACTCCATAAAACTAATCTTTTTAGTGCATTTTGTATACCTTGACTCTTTGAATGTAAGCATTTAAGGTTGTATTTTTAGTTATTGCAGTTTCCAATTCTCTGAAGAAAAAAAAAATCTCTTTTACTTATTTTCAAAAGACTTATTATGTTTTGATGATTTTTGAATAAAAATATTATTTCGAGCAGAAACATATTTTTAATGCAACACATTTTTTTCTTGTTACTGATTTCTCTTTGAGCATCAAATAAAATCCCAAAAAGAGAAACAACTCAGATTCTATCTCCCCAAGGCATCAAATTTAATTATTCAACAGAAATCAATTCCATGACGCTCTATCGAATTATGATAACAAACTATTAGCTTAGTGGGGAGAAAGATTCCATTTAAGAATTACATTTTTGCTTTCTGTATTTTTCAGTTTCGCCTAATTATTTTTTCTATCTTTTTTCAATTAAAATATCTCTCCCTTCTGTTTCTCTCTCTCTTTCATGCTTTGATTACTTATGCATACTAGAGAAGAAGGAGAAGAGTTATCTTAACAAGAGAGGAAAGATAAAAGAAGATAATTATCAAAAACTAGCCAATAGTGTACAAACAAAACTATGCTAAATCTCAAACAGCGAGGTAAGTCTGGCAGTTCTGGGACGAGAAGTTACAATTCCATAGATGACATCAATACTGCTTAGATTGCTTAACTCGAAGCAAAGAAGCAAAATGAAGAAAGATTCACAGGAAGTGACTACTAGGAAGATGGATAATATAGTAAGCAATTTATCTAGCTTTTCGCGAAATAGAGAACATACATTGAATCCGAAGAAGTAGCTGCTTTGCACAATATCAACTTGAAAAAAGAGTCCAATATCACGGAGAGTGAGTTAGATGCTATGTCGTTAGTCAACTCCAAAGAAGCAGTAAATTTCGTATTTCAAAGAGATATTTAAATAAAACTCAAATTTTGACAACTAGAAGGAGGGGGGAGGGAGATGGGTTCCAATCATGCCATGGATACGTTTGAGTTTCTTATTTTTATTGCTTAAGAGGTAGCTTTTAGAGGTTATTGGATATAGAGATAAAGAAGGTTTTATATTTTAGGAAACAACATGTTGGTATTGGCAACAATTTGTAATTTATTAATAGAAAATGAAGAGTTTATTTTTCTACTTCTTTTAATATGAGACAGCACTGGAGATAACGAATATTCGTTGGGAAAGGGATTGCTTATTTTTTCACCTGAAAGCAAGTTTTTGTTTCTAAGCATGGTTATGATTGCTGAGAGGTAGAAATTACCTATAAAAAAAATAGCAGAGGCAGTAAATAACTACTTGATTCAATACTGTAAGCACTCACAATTTATGAGAAGTGAGTATCCCACTGAATTCCCAAATATTTAACACTTTTATCTTTTAAAGATTATGTTTCTTATTTTAGGTAACAAGTAAAATTAAAGTAATTCCTTTTCAATCTTTCAAATTTACCTTACAGTTTCATTCTCTACTTTTCAATACCAAACTGGTGAAATGTTTCATAAAATTGTAGGAGGGACTGGGAGGTAGTCTTTTTTTAGTTTTTTTTCCTAAAATATATTTTTCATCTTGAAAATCATTTTTTTTATTTAATCTTGCAGTTTAATCTCAGGAATTGCCATAATCTAATCAATGGGTAGAATGGAGGGTTAATTGACAACGGGAAACACGAGCTTTCTCTAAGCATGTCAGCCAGCGCAGAGAGTCTTCCTATGAACTTTCTTTCTGGCAGAACGGAGCAACCAAGAACTTAGAATCCATACAGCAACAATAACAATAATATAAATATGAATACTAACACGAATACGAACAATAACATCTAAGAAGAAAAGAATTTTTCTTTTGAGCAAGAGACTAATTCTGTGCGCTAATAATCGTAAAAACTTAAACACAGGAATTCAAGATCTCCAATTACTGGTGATTAAACGGGGATGAATCGATCACCAATATCAGGAGCTGACTTGAATGGATTGAGTCGCTTTGCAATGGAAAAGACTATGTAAAAAGAAGAAGAAAAAATTATTTCCAATTTATTTTAATTCTTTTTTTCAATTTGACATACATTAATCTTAAAATATTTATTGAAACTTTCCTTTATGATCACTTAGAGATGGAGATGACTAAGAGGATTTCTTAAAAGCGATCTCAGGAGTAGGAAATATCTTCAGATTTTTAGGGATAATCTAACCAAAAGTCAAGCGCTTTTTCTACACGAAAACTATGTCAGGAAAAATGAGAAATCTCACCAATGCTATCCGTAAAACCGTCAACGATTCCTCTGATTATGAAATGCGTTAAGAAAGCAAAAATATCCTCAAACGAACGTTCAATCAATTCATTTACATCTTAGGACGATTGTATGTATTCTTCCATCTCGACAAAGTTCCTATTTTCAACCCTGAAAATCTCTGGAAAATAACTTTCAATTGCATAATCGTCACATACAACTGCTTTTATCTATTAATTCGTTCACTAGAAATCTTCTTCGAAGCTGAATTCGGTGTCTATCAAGACTACTTTCACTACATCGCCGAAGCTGCTTGGGTCATCGAGATGCTCGTTCAGATGAATACTTCCATGTATCATCGAAATCATTTCACTAAAGATCGCAAAGTCATCATGAAAATCTACATGGAAGAATATTTACTTTTTGAAATTCTTCCACTTATTTTCGATGGGAGAAAATCAGATAATTTGCTGCTAAATATCCTCTACAAACTTCCGTTGCTCCTCAAAATCAAGGGAATGCTCATTATTCTTAAAAACTTGGAGTTCTACATTCTTCAGATTCTAGATAATCACTCATTTTTCTTTCTCATCAAACTCATTGTCCAAATGATGTTGTTTTCCCATGCTTTAGCATGCTCTTTCAGTCTCTTAAACTAGTATCAGATTAATTTTCTAGAAGTTGAATCTACATGGCTGGAGCTTTTTGAAGATCACGCTGCACATTGGACCACGAAATACCTTAGATCACTGTATTGGGCCTTCACAACGATGATGAATACCTAGCGATATACTCCTGAATCTGTGGCTGAACTTGGATTTTCTTGTTTTTGCATGCTGCTTTCATGTGTAGCATTTGGATATCTTCTCTCAGCGATTGCCGCGATTCTCTCTGAAATCAGCAAGGAATAAAAGGAATACAAAAAGGATTTGAACATCCTTAATCAATTCATGAAGAGAAAGAAAATTGAAATGTAAATAAGAACAGAACATAATATTTCTTAGAATTAATATGTTGTTTTTGTCTTAATTTAAATGTACTACAATCATCAGTGGTCTAGTGAGAAGAGCTAACATCTAGTTGAAGAAATACTACGAGCAACAACGAAGAGTACGCTATCTTGAAGAGAACAAAACTTTAATGAAATTGAACGAATACATGATGAAGGAACTGCTGGTTTCATCCAATTTCAAGATCATTAAGCGCTATTCGTTCTTTTTCAATCTCTTCACAGACTAAACTCTGCAGAAGATTTGCACGAAGATGCAAGAACGATTATATGCTCCAAATTAGATTATTTTTGATAAATCCATTGAAGAATAGTAAGAAGATTACTATCTGTATCTCATAGTATCCGGATCAGGTAAGATAATTAAAAAATGGACATATTTATGGAATCAAAGTTGATCATGAATAAAATTTAATACTTAGGTAATTGAGTTGTTTGAGAAGTAACTGTTCTTATGTTGTTGTAATTGTAAGTGACAATTGAAGACTAATTTGGCATGATGATGAAGAAAGAACACAAAGTTGATAATAAATATCATTATCTTTATGCTGCTAATGAGACGTAATAAAAATAGTCAAAAATACAGGATTATTATCGTTAAATTCTTTTCTTTTCTCTCTTTTTCAGTAAGGAAAACGATGATGACGAAGAAGAAGTCGCCTCATAGAATGAAGACAAAAAAAGGATTGTCGGAAGAAAACTCAAAAAAGATGATTACTTTGGATTGCAAGGATTTTTCACAGGCAACGAAGTGATGCTCAAAGCTATCAGCTAGGACTTCTCTTCGATCATGGTTATCAGCAAGTCTGATGTTGAGAAGATTCTCCAAGAAGAAAAGAGAGATTTTGAAAGATTCAGAGAAATAACTGATAAAATCTTGCTCAACAACGACTACTCGGATTTAAAGACACAATGCCATTCTTGCTAAAGTAGATATCACTCGACTTATCAGTGCACGAAAGTCTATTATGATAAGGATCCGCTCTACATAATTTAGAAACAAAGTTTTAGTTTCCCCCAAGAGCGTAGGATGATAAATAGATCGACTTTTAAAACACCCAATGCATTAATGGGATAAAATTCAACAGAAGTGGAATAGCTTCTGAGCATATTAGGAATTAAACCTGAAGAAGGGGATTAATTCTAGAATTCAGATTAATATTCTGATCCGAGTATCTCCGATAACGATTCAGCATATGAAAACGAAGACATTTCAGCTTCAACCAGAAACTAAGTGAAAAAATAAACTTTCCTAGTGCCCGCTAACAACAACAACAAAGAAGCAATCACAAGGACGGACTCGATAAATGAGGATTTTCGTGCGCCACCTGATATCACCAAGCCAGAATCTAAAATAACTACCTAGAAGTCTCTTCAATTTCAGGATCCAAGTATCAACAATTTCAACGAGAGCAACGTACATATTCAGCTGCCTTAATCAAGTTAGCAAGCAGAAGACGAGGGAATCTATGTGGATAATCCATTCATAAAAACAAATAAAATGTTTGTCCCACCATCTGAAAGCAATGCTTTAGCTTCAAATTTAGATGTGGAAAAACCAGAAAGATCAGAGAGACCCGAGAGATCAGAGAGGCCAGAGAGATCAGAGAGACCTGAAAGACAAGAGAGAATCGAGAAAAACGACAGAGCAGAAAGATCAGACAGATTGGATAGAATTGATAGAAATGAGAGAGTCGGTGGATTAGGATCGAGTATGATTTCTACAATCAAACGAGGTTCAATTGAAGGCACTTAATTTGCGTTATCTCGTGCACCTTCTATTATGAACGCTGGTAAGTCAGATTACATGATGAGATAACTAATGGAGTAGATGTAGAATCTTATGGCCAGTCTAGCTGGTGGAAACAGGAAATAAGGAAAATAGAACTCTATCATAGGAAGTACCATGGATATCTAAGGGAAGATTATGTCCAGCAACAATAACAACATACCCTACAGAAAAAGCAGTGTTGACAAAGTATTAAAGTCCAATTTAGAAGAAATGACAACTGGTACATTTTCGAGAAAATCAGTGCTAAGACATACTCTAAAGCAACCTTCTGTTATCAACGCCGCGAGCAGTAGTTCAAATAAGAGAACTCTGACATTCGTTGATGGAGCTAGAGATTTCTCCACAGGGCAAAGTAAAACTCTAGTTATTGGGATGTAGGGATAGAGTGGATTAAATGGAGATTTATTAGCAACCTAAAGAGTTTTTGGAGATCTCGATAGGATGCAAATATATGAATTCTATTTCCCTAATTATAATTAGCCAGAAATACTCAAAAGACTAGCAGTTCATTTGCTAAAAAATCTCAAAAAATAAAAAAGTAAAAAAATTAAAAATCATCTTTCACGCAAGAGCTTCACAATCAACACGAAGGGAAGAGAACCAAAATCTCTTCGCTTAAATATCCAGCATTCCAAATAGCTGTTGTGAAAGAGTTTTATGAGAATATATTTCTATGTAAAAGAATAATACTAAGGTTTTATTTTTTGCATGTAATGAGAATCAACATTCATCAAGGCACAGTTTTATCCTCTGTCTAATGAAAAAACTTATTTTTTTATTTATTCTTCAATAATATAAGATTTTTAAAAATTAATGGGAAATCTCATTTTTGAGCACAAATTTAATCATTTTGGAAGAAGAAAAAAAAAGGTTATCGAATTCTAAAATTTTACCATCTTTTAAGATTTTAAAAAAATGAAGAGAACAAACTAATATTGAATTGAACACACAACTTATTTCCAGCAGAATAATGAATCATTATTTGAATTATTTGTCTTAATGTTAAAATAATTGTTATTTTAAAGAAAAGTTTAGAATGAATGAACAATCCCCCCCCCCCCCCCCCCCCCCGGGAGTTTAGAACAAAAAATAAGAATATTGAAATTAAATAAAAAAAAAAAAAAAAATTATTGTTTTTTTTT
>Ga0302271_10001695_pt1 | contig 20902 bp, 9 predicted proteins | sample III_Bog_N1_1_FD_198767 | JGI IMG/M metagenome (GOLD analysis project Ga0302271, IMG submission 198767) | Peat permafrost microbial communities from Stordalen Mire near Abisko, Sweden - III_Bog_N1_1 | ecosystem: Environmental > Terrestrial > Soil > Wetlands > Peat | place: Sweden: Abisko... | reverse complement strand
ATGAATGGGTTTGATTTTTGGGGATAAAAAAATATTTTGACTTAAAGTCTCCTCACTCTTGGGGATGACACGTAATTGTGTAAAACGAGCTTTCTATGAAGAATTTAATCAATAATAGATATCATTATTCAATCTCATCATTAAGTATCATCAAAAGAAGTGAGTAGGATAATAAGATAGTTAGTATTATTATTTTTAATAAGAATTTATTGATTTTGAGTTATTTAAAGCTGGAATTTTAAGAGTTAAGATTAATACATTATCAAATATCTGACAGATGATTGATAATTATTATGTCTTTTTCTCACAAGAGGTATATCAAAATATAATAATAAAATAAGATCAAGAAGATTGATGAAGCAAAATAAAATCATAAGTATCAACAAGATAGCATTCATATTGAACTATTCGTAGAATATTTACTAAAATCACTAATCATCATTGGGTAACAAAAATCATTAGCAATATTAGATTAAGCACACATAAAATAGTCATATTTTTAATAATTTTTGTGAAAATGAGTTTCACATTAGCTGATTAAACGAAATAAACTCTTAATTGAAGTTATTATTACTTGAAATGCAATTTCATTACAGAGAGAGTTTAATCTATTTTTCTTCTGTGAAATATGTAAGAAATGCAAATTAAGAAGGAATCATTTGAATTAAAGTAGGATAAATCTAAAATTCTTTAAGAGTTTAAGAATGAGAACTAATAATAGAGATCAGAAAAACAAAAATCTTTATTCTTTGCATCGAAAACTCTCTTTGAATAGTTGAATTTCAGTAGCCATTAAAAAAAGAAAGTTAGGCGAATTAGGGAACTCTAAAAATAGTGATCTTGATTAGTTTAAAAAGCATTATTGTACTCACTTTTGAGAGGCTCTAAAAAAAAATAAGAAGGCTCCAAATAATTGTGAGAATTTTTATTTTAAGCCAGTATGAGGATAATCACGATATAAAATAAAAAGATTTATTGTTTAGTTTAGTCTTTAAAAGTTTAATCATCAACTCTTGTTTTGAGCTTGAAACATACACAATACTTAATATATAGTTATTTGTTTATTTAGGTAATAATTCAACTCTCTTCTTCTTGAGGATTCATTCAGCTCTAAGTAGTTCGATCACTTCCTGAAGCTCATTAATAGAGAGGGGACGTGTCCATAAGGGTACCCAAAGTGGTCACAATATGCTTAGCATCTACTCAAGCAATCTCCACAAGTAGGGCCATGAGAAGAACGAGCAGGAGGTTAAGCATTGCAAGTTACGTCGTCCTATTAGCAAACATCATAGCAGGCTTGTAAATCAGCTTGAGCGAAGCTCGCCAAAACAAGGAGTAAGAGCAAAGTAATTTTAAAGTTCATGTTATTTTTCAAAATATTTTTTTATTAATCGTTTATTTATTAATTAGTATTTTTACTTTTTGCAGTCTCAATCTCTCTCTTTAAACCAGAGTTTCATTGTCTGTAAAGGAAATGAGAATATTTATTATGTTATTTTTATTTGATCTCAATTTCGGAATATGAACAGATCAGGAAAGTCTTTGTGTGGTTCTAGATACTTAGAAGATCAGAGGCAAAATAAGTAACTTTAAGATACTATGCTAATTTGAAAGTTAGCATGTTTAATTGATTTACAGAATTGTTCTTTTTTTAAATAATTTTAACACAACAAAGATTAATGCATTTTAAATTATCATTATCTACATTACCCAAATGACTATTCCCTTTCTGAAAAATTATTAACGCTCTCTGGCAAAGATAACAGAGATAATTATATTTTCTGTTCTTCATTCAAATAATAAATATGAATATTTTTTGAGTTAAAATATGCATTCTGACATTTATCAACATATTCAATCATAGTATGAGAGTTTAATCTTCCTAAGAATGTCTCTTCTTTAGTTTTTAGATGATTCTTTTTTATTTTCATGAATTTATACTTTTCATTAATATGTCTTCAACACAAAAGGCATAATAGCATATCTAAATGGAAAATCTATTAATTAAAGGAATATAATAGTGAATAAATTTTTTCAATTCTAAAGATTGTATCAGAGCAACTTTCTTTGATTAGCAATATGTTCGAATAGCAAACTTGTAAAATCATATATGGGGATGACAGACAGTACTTTAAAAACTTCAATTTAAAGATAACATTTATTCAAAGATTATCAAATACACCCCAATAAATGCCCATTAATACCTAAGTTTATTTGGTAGTACTTCAAATTAATCAAAATCAAGACAAACAAAGAAGCACATAAATGATGAAAATCATTAAATGTTTTGTATTCATGGGTGACGACCAGAAGCAATATAAGCAGCGATTTATGGAATGGCAGCGAATCTTGCGAGATATGGGTCGAATGTTGCGGCATAATCAGCATAGGTTTCTGGGATAGCTTTCTTCAAAGAGTTTACAACACCATAGAAGTATAAATCAGCAACAGTGAGATATCCAACTAAGAAATCCTTGGTTCCTAAGAATTTCTTGAGGTCGTTATACTTGGGGACGAGTTATTCTGCAAGGTGTTTAGCCTTTTCTTCTCCTGTCGTCTTCAAAGTGTACATGTACAAACGAGAGGAAAGTTCGGAGAGCAAGTTACGAAGGGTGTCAACGGTGTACTTATCAGCCTCCTTACCAAGAAGCTCGGTCTTATTGAGTCTGTGAACGAGGTAATCCAAAACGGTTTCACTCTCTGTTAATTTCACATCACCGTCAAGTACATAGGGTAGATTAGGGAAATCAAGTCCAAGAGCATATTTGTCTCTACCGAACCAGTCAGCAGGATTAGTGTATCTGACATCGTTGTATTCGACTCCTGCTAGCTCGAGAAGGTAACGAGAAGGTTAAGCCTTACCAGGTCCAGCCCAGTATCCAATAGTGATCTTATTTTCAGCCATTTTAGATGAAGATTGTTTTACTTGTTTGGAAATGTTTTTTATTTTAATTTTTATAACTGTGTGAGGGAGGATGATTATCGAAGCATTTAATATCAAAATCTAAAGAAGGTATTATTCTTTAAGGTTTCTAGATTAAAAAAGGAATAATTTCTGAAAGAAAAAAATCTCAAATTTAAACAAGATCAGATAGATATTTTAGCTCTTACACTTCTTCTTTCTTTGGAAAAAAGAAATAATATCCTTCTATGGAACAAAAGTGACACGCGTTTTCCTCATATCACACTCGAACGATTCAATAATAAAATCAAAAGGTAAAAATATCTTCAGGTTTAAAAAAATGGAAGATAATCGACTTGAGCAAAATTAAAAATTAGTTAAATATTTCAACTCTATTAGTCTCTTCAACAGGATAGACACTTCAATTTAAAATATTATCTATTTAAGCCTTAGGGAGGTGTTCACTTCTTTATTCAATTTCTCTAGGCCGTTTAAATTCAGTATTATTTATTCATGAATTTGTTCTTTTTTTCCTGTATTATTCCACTAAAATAATAATTAAATTTCTAGAAAATAAAAGAATAATAGGCCTAAAGTGACAATAATTTAGCAGGTAATTTATGAACCCTAATTCAGCCACACGTTCTTTGCATACGATTTCTAACAGAATATGCTTAATCGTCTAATCCAAATTTCTTTTACAAAACCAAATCTATTATTATAAAACTCATATTTTGAGATGTGTTTTTCTCTGTTGCTTCACTAATAAAGGTTGCTTACGAAGATCTAAAAAAGATTGAATCCTTTTTGGATTATTTGAACTGGATTTGAATTATTTTATTATGTTTTGATTATAAATGAGCAATATTTTCCAATTGAAACTTTGATATTTTAGCATTTCTGTTTTGGTTAGCTTTTATCTTCTTTTTTGCTGAATCCAATTTTCTTGCAAACATTTTTCATCCATTTTTTAAAATAATATAATATGAACAATCAAACTCAGGTAAATACCCAAAAGAAATACTAGGTTGGTTCTTCAAATAGCCCTGAAGAAATATCAGAGAACTAGAGTGTTAGGTAGAAAGAAGAAACATTGAACTATATTTTTAAAGGGACTCTTTCCCTTCTTTTCTTTGACACTGAACAAATAAGTTACTTTTCAATAAAAAAGACAAATATTGGAGAGATTATTTGAAAATAATTGAGTAATTATTTAACTTTGTGTACAAAAGAATAATTATCTGCTTAGATGAGGAAACAATCGAAAGAAGGTAAAATTCAATCAATTTTTAAAAGAATATTGAGAACCCTCTAATAGATGATGAAGATGATGAGATGATCATTGACGAAGGAGAAGAGCAACTTTAAGGCTCCTATCTTTTTAACTTAGAATAGGAATTTTATAGCAAACCATACAAGGTATTTTATTTCAGCTACTGAGTTTCTCTAAATATTAGCTTTCTTTGAAGGAGTTCAATATTCAGCTCAAAAAAGGCGAGGTTGTCCATAAACGTATTAAATACACCAATACTTAAAAACGTTTGTTAGTTCTGATGCCAATCAGTGATCAGCCAAATGTCCTCAAAGTGAAAAATACAAATGGTCTCCTCATCGAGTTTAACTGTAAATTAATATATTGTGAAAATATTTAAAACTTATTTTTAAAAGAGAGTGACTATATCAGACTCAAATTCACACCTCCCAATGTTCCCTGCATAATGATTGCCAGAATTGGATTGCTTGAAGATAATTAACATTAGAATCCTCTTGTTGATAAGGAAGCTTTTTCGATAGCTAATTTAAGATAAAGACTTGTAGAAGGACTTGAATTTCGCATAGAAGTTTTTTGAGTATTTTACAATAACATCCAATCACTACTTTGACAATAGAACTTGGAATTTAAATTAAAACAATATTGCCTTTCTTTTTTGGTATTTATCTAGTTTACTTGCTTTTTGTTTATTTTCCTAAATATTAATAATTAAGTGGGTGGGAGAAATACATCAAAAGGGCGGTATCTAGTAAATAGGCGCCCATCGGAAATGATTAAAGTTGGGACATATTATTATTGACTCAAAAGAAGGAGGGGAAGGATGTTCTACCAAAAAAACAAAGAGATTCATCATGAGTTGAAGGTGGGTTATGCGTTAACAAGCTTTTAAGAATGCCCCAGCTGTAAATAGCACATTAATAAAAGCGAACTAAATGTGATCGACGAAACCATCACAAAATTTCCTGTGGTCAATTAGATAATCAAAAAGTATTATCATCTAAGCTGTTTCAGTGAAAATCAACTTCAGAAAGCTGTTAATAAGTTCTAGCCTCTTGAAAGTGTGAGTGGATTTGAGCTTCTATCTGAAGAAGATTAGACAATCTTTAGCAATCGCATTTCTTCCTTGCTGCTTAAAATTAAGACAAAGTTAACACATGAAGAAGAATCTTTGTCATTTGTTAGTTAGAATTTTGATAAACAAAATGGAAATCCCTATTCAAAAGGCCTTTAATTTTGTAGTAAAAGCAACTAAATTGATTCTCGCATTCCTCCTCAAGCTCAAGCAAAAGATGAGAAAACTAGTTTTATAATAGGAAATTAGGGGATTAAAATGAATGAAAGCTCAATGCATAGCAAATATTCTGATACAACCCATGAGAAGAAGTAGCAAACTCTTTCTTTTGGGAAGAGCGCTGAAGAAATAAGATAAGAAAATAACATACAAATATTGTAAAAATAGATGAAGCAATTTCGATTTGATTCAAAAGGTAACAACAAGTTAGGAAAATAACGGAATCTCGCTCTAAACATTTAGGATCTTGAATTCTCATCTAGTTCTGATGAATAGCCAAAAAAAGTATCAGCAATAAAATGGGACCCTCGAAATCAATAGAAACCTCAAAAAGAGCATCCTTTTGTGGAAGCAAAGGCTTAATTGTTTATTAGCACTTCTGAAAAGCTAGATCAGTTAATTAAACTAAAGGAATCTCAGAAAGAAAGAGCAACTAATCTTTATGATCCTAAAAAAATCAAAAAAAGGAAAATTGAAAACGATATTGATTTAGAGAAGAGTGATGATTTAAAGGGTAGAGATATTAAGGAAGCAGACAATAAAAGTGATTTGAGTGGATGGCAAGTAGAATAGGGATAGCAAAAGAGCAATATGGAAGTAGAAACTAATGCTAAAACTACAATTCAAAATCATTAATTTTTGAACTAAAAAATTGGTAGCGAAAGTGGTGGTGATGAAACTGATCTTAGACCTTAGAAATAAGACACTGTTTACCATATTATTAACAGCCATAGTAATGAATTTAAAGGTAGCCATGATAAAACTGCAAGATTAAATTTTATCCAAAAAGTACCAAAGCTTAGCAATGATACTTAATTTCATAATACACTTAGAAATAATTTACCTACTCAAGAACCGCAACCAAGAGCTATTTAAACTCAGTAAATATCTGGAATTTCAAATACCTTAACTAACTAGGAACCTAAAAACACCAAAAACAGCCTGCCTAGTAATATTAAATAGTAAGTAGATATTTAGAAATAGCAGAAATCAAATAATCAAACCAGTCAATAATAATTTTTAAAGAATACAAAAATGACTCCTGATGAAAAAGAGAGATAGTTAAGGTAAGCAGAAATATCAGGAAAGCAGTAGCTTGTTTAATTATTAGAAAGCAATGGATATCTCAAAGTTAAAAATTTAAGCCAGCAGTGGCTGGTTTGCCTTGCAAAGGATGGAATTATGAATGGGGCTATTCCTCATTGCCCTGCCTGCAATGATGGCTAGCTAATCCATAATAAAATTAAGGGTGAATACTTCTGCACAGGTTCAACAGACAACAAATGCACTTCTACTTTTAATTCCTCTGAAATACAAAGAAACAAATGGATTTGATTAATGATCTGATATATTTTGCACAGGTTTTAAGGTATTTTCCCTTTAATAGATTAGTCTATTTTAGAAAAGCATTTTAATTTATTAGCGTTTTTTTTCCCAAACCAACAATATCTGCCTATTTCGCTATGATTATTTTTGGCTTATGTTTTCAATCAAATTTCATTTTGATTAGCTTGTCAAGCATCGTCACCCAGAACAGTTGAAATATCAATATATCGAGTAAAAAGAGATTCAATAACTTAAGGACGAATTGGCTTTCCTGCAAAATCCGTCATCCCACACTCATTCATTTCTGATTAACAGTGGGATCGATCAAATGCTGTATGTGCTATTATTGGACAAAATAATCCTTATTATTTGAGGAAACCGTTTATTTATCTAGTTGCATCATATCCGTTGAGAACTGGCATATCAATATCCATAAAAATCATTTTATATGTTTTGCAGTGGTTTCCTGTATTAAGCATTTCTTCAACCTTTTCCACAGCTTCTAACCCATTGGTTGCTTCTTCAATTACGAAATTATACTTACTGCTAATAATGAGTTTAAGAGTATGCCTATTCATCTAAGTATCATCAACTATTAGTATATCAGCACACGTGCAAGGTTTTTATTTTAATGCTTCTTTTAATTCTGTTATCCGATCACAAGTTCCGAATTCACTTTTGGTACGTCTCCTTTTTGAATTTCTTGTGATTTTTTCTTCTTTTTAGGTTTAATATATTGGATCTGAGAAGCTAAGGAGATTATCTTGAATGGAAAAGCACTTGGCCCTAATAAATTAAACGGTTCTAAAATTGTCTTTCTTTTCAGTTTAACCTTCTCTTTCTTTTTCAGGAGCTATGTTAACATTTAGAGAATCAATTAAATTTTAAGATAGATTCGATTAAGTTATATAATTTGGTCCACTTTCCTGTGATTTTGCGAGGCTAGGAAAATCGCTTCTTTCCAATGAATTCTTATGTCCAAATCGGTTTGGTCTAAAATCGTTTGAACAAGAGGATTTCTTATCCATTTTTTCGCATGTATCTCTAATAAACTATGCTGAATAGTGTTTTAAGGCTACAGATTTAGTAGGGGAGCTTAGCAAACAATCAGTGCGATGTAAAAAAGAATCCCGATTTTTATTGTCCCTTTCTAATCCAGCAAGAAAATTCGGTATTTTCTTAGATTTAATATTGTTAAGATTTTCAACATCAGGAGTTAACCTTTCACTACTTCCACAGTTTTATGGAGACTAACTGTCACTTGTCCTCAAATCTTTTCTCAAAACATCTAGCTAGGCTTACTTTAAATGTCTTTTTGGAATGTAGGGCTATTCCTCATTCATCGATGGTATTGAGAGAATCTAGTGGGTTAGAGGTACTTCCTAGTTAAATGCATCAAATTTTTCTTCTTCAACAATAATTGTTGGAACAGGAGAAGAAAAAAGGGAGTTTGCAACTGAATAACTATCGTTCGGTATTTTTGTGTTCCTTTTTAAGCCTTAGCTTGAAGTATTCTCAAATGGTGAATTCTCTGAAAAAAGAGGAGGGGTTTATCCAAAAGAAAGATCTTTTTACTAATCAGATAGAGTAGTTGTTTCATTTATTATTTGGCTAATAGATCGTGCAAGTCTCTTCTCATTGATCCTTGCTTCTGGAAATAATTTAAAAGAGAACTACTGAACTACTCCAGCAATGGCTGTTTTATTTTGGCCAGGTGAGAATTCTTCAAATTCGCTTAAAGTTGTTTAAAATGAAATTGAAGAGGAGTCTCTATCCCTTTAGGTAGTTGCTCCAGCTTAAATAGGAAGGAATATAGAGTTCACTGGGAGGACTTGTGAGAAAGATTCATTTATGTCTCTATTTACCAGACTATCTTATTTACAATATTCAGTAAGTCCAGGAATACTCTTCCTTAAAATATTATTTGCAGAATCTTTAAGTGAAGGCAAATAAGAATAACTTTATTGCCATGATTGCTCGATATTTTAACCTCTCTAAAGAACTGATTAAGGAGAAAAAAGTAGAGAGGGCTAAGAAGCCGTATTCTTAGAGTTTGAATAGCAGTGATCAGCAGGGTATTTCTTATTAATTGAGATCAAAAAAGAAAAACTACTTCCTACTCCGATTTGAGATGATACCATTAAACCTGTTTCATGTGCAGATAATTGAGATGCTATTGCATTTGAAATCACAAGACCAATTCCTCCAGTTTCCTATCGTTTATTTTTGATTGTCGTTCGCTTGAATAAATTCTATTACTTTTCAAGAGGAATACCAATTCCAGAATCTGAAATGGTGATTCTAAGTTCTTCCTCGTTTTCTTTTGAGGCTTAAATATTAATAAATCCTTTTTGTGTATTCTTTAATGCGTTGGTAAGCAAGTTAAAAATAACTTACAGGATTCGTTTTGGATCACTTTATATGGTATCAGGAACATCAATCTCAGCCTAGACATCAACAGAGATTGTTCCTTTTTGACTCTATTATTCCACTAGCGGGGTGAAATATTGAGCTGCTTTGCTCAAAACAAACCTGTATTTTAATATAATAATTAACAATTTATCAAAACTATTAAGCAAAGTGTAACCTAATATCTGTTTCTGTGATGTCCAGAGAAAACTAAGATGTTTATATTTTGGAATAATCGATGAAGTCACTGCAAGAGAATTTGAGGACTCGTATCGAGGCAAGAGCTGGGCTGATAAGGTTCTAGTGGACTTCTTCTGGTAATTAGTTTAAGCAGATTTTCAGCAAGTTGAGAGCACAATTTAGAGGAGTTCCAAACTCGTGTGAAATTGAATTTAAAATTTTGGTTTGAAAAGATGCCAATTCCTCTAACATCTCTTGCTCGAAGTTGTCTTTTCTACACGCTTCTAAGAAATGGGTTAAATTTAATCATAAGCAGATAGATAAAAAGAAACTTACCCCCTTCAAAATAAAGATAGAGTATCCCCTTTGATGATCTGATTACTTCTATGTTATTGAATTCCCCAAAGTTTTCCACTAAACCAAAAGAGTATTTGACTTAGGGTTTGAGGATAGGTGAGCTGAGAAACTCGATACCGAAGAGGCCACTTGGATAATCTTACGTTGCGTAGATACTATTTAGCTTTGATGAAGCAGAAATTCTTTAAAAGAACGAAAGTCTACTTGGTTCTATCCCGTTGATTTCGGTACGAACTTTGCGCCTTAAAGGATCTTATTTCCATTGACGATTACTAAATTAAGAGGTAATCTTTTAAGATCTTATGGGACTATTTCCTTTTTTTATTCTTCCTTGTTGTTCTTTCATTCCTTGATGTTTAGCTTAATTCTTTTTGGCAGCGGAAGTACTAAGAATCCTTAAATAGGAAGGCTCTATTTCTTTTCCATTGTCATGTTTATCTTCTCCTTAAGATCTAGAGAGCACAGTGTCATGAACAAATCTTTCTTATTCTATGGGGATATGAGAATCAATTTTATTTTCTAGGATTCTAGTTGGAGAAACTAAAACTCCTTTCCGAGCAGTGCTTAATCTAGAAGTTAATTGATCCTTATCTGATTTGATGATTGGTGGTAATGCAAGAGAAGTTGATTTGAGGCTGGCCTTCTTTTTTTACATCTGATCTTGAACACTATTCCCTCTGAAATAGTTATCCTCTTATTCTTCTTCTTCCAATATCCCTTTAGTATTACTTGACACATTTTAGTTTTTATAACTTACCGGCATATTACCTGAGATCCCTTGAAACTTAGAGATGTTCGGTGATTATTCATAACTAGGCTGGCTGATTCTTGTATTTTTTTGGCTAAAACCAAATGTAGAATCACTTGATTATCCTTTAAGTATGTAGCTATCATTCTCACGTTGAAAAACACTTCCTGTTCCACCATTTCCTGCTTGATCAAATCTAAATTCTAATTCTGAAATACTTCTAAAAAGACTTTCCAAGTCAATTGTGTTTGACTTATCCATCATTGTTTAATTTGAGTAAAGTACTCGTTCATTGTTAGAATCTACAATGCAGTATCCAGTTTAAGTTTAATTGTTCAGTAAAAACTTTTAATGATCATATTCTTCTATTAAAGCCAATAAACTATCTGTTTATTCAATTCCTGAAAAGACAGGTTTGCAGCAGATTCTGCAGAATAAACTCCTTTCATCTTATCCTTCTTTTTCTCCTCTATCTTATTCTTAATTTTTCTTTTTAATCGAAGCTTTACAAGTGCAAGCAAATGATAAAAGTTCTCGTCTTTTAATAATTACTACGAGACTTGCAACTTGGATAAGAGCAACCATTGCAACATCCTCAAAACTTTTTTATCTTATCCACTCATTAACTAAAAGTGTTAGAGAAATAAAAGTACCTAAAAGGTGATGGAGGACAGTGGATTCTGGGAGAACATCACTAATAATTATGACATTTAGTAGAACCTAGAAAATAGCTAATTAAGTTTACCCGTCTACTAAGATTTAAACAACACTAAATGCATAAAAGATAAAAAAAGATGCACTTGAAAATACTAGTCCTGGTTATTTGTCCAGACTCTACTTCTTCAGAATAATCCTCATACCAAGGGAAAAGGCTGCGATTATTATGTTTGCTAAGATAGAAACAAACATCAAAAGATCTTCATTTTGGTCTTGGATCTCATTTCGTAATTCCTTTTTTATCATGTGACTACCAACTCTAGCTCCAACTTAACAGACCATTACCAAAGAAAAGAAAGTGAGAATGCCCATTATCTATTTAACTTTTCTTTTCTTTCTTGTTTAGATTAAATTGCTTTTGCTATATCTCTCCTTGATAGTAGAAGCCATGCATTTTTCATGATCTTTTTGTTGTTGTATTAATGAGAGAGGTGTTAATCCATAAATACGCCGAAGTGTTTCCTAAATATTGCAAAAAATGGAAGGGATGGTAGATTTTAGCTTCATCAAGCACTTTCTACTAAAGTTACTGTTTTCAACTTGGCTTTTAACTTTATTGATTGTGTGTTATCAATTAAATCTGCTAATCTGCTTTTCTCTACTGTAATACTAATAAACAAGGCTTCATCTAAGTAATAAATTTCGTTCTTTTTTTAAGATCAAAAGCCTAAAAATATAATTTCAGGTGTTAGAAATAGTTATTATTGAAAAGTGTCTGCTCTATTTTTGTTGATTTATTTCTCATTTAAAGATTGTTTAAATAACGAGCACTACTGCTGCTTTTAAATAAAGAATCTAGTTAATTAAGTTATTCATTTGTTAAACAAAATTAATTTAATATGTTTTTATTTTAAGCATGAAACAGAACACCTAGTTTTCAAGATAAGATCTAGTTGTTCAAGAGAAACCTCATTTTTTGATTTATTACCAAATTAATTTAGAATCCCTTTCGAGATTTTAATGATTTAATAAAATAAGGATATATCAAAGGATATCCGTTGGAGCAATAAATTGTAAAATAATCTCCCCGGAAAGATAAATCAAATCAGTTCAAATTGTTACGAAAAACGAACATTTAACAGTTACTATTCATTTATCAGACTTGATTAAAGAGAATATTAACTTAATCATTATTAACTAGGCCCATTGAGAGCAAGGAGCAGCGATTTAGCTGTTTGTCTCTTTTCTGGTGAGCTGTTGTTGGAAGATAAGAATTAAATGTTTTCTTTAAGTGTATCAAGGGACTATTAACAAATCTAGCTCTAAGTCAATGCACTTTGATTCACAGCGTCTATTTCTTGCTGGATTTATTTCTTGGAAGGGGAAACTCCGAAAACAATTTTGCATCCAAGAGGAGATTTATTGGGTGTTAGGATCTTGACATTGGAATTTTTGAGATTGATTGGTCTGTCTGGAGTCTTGAGAGTGTTGATTGACTGAGAAGTTTAAACTGATCCGCTAAGATTGTTGCTATTAACAGTTTAACTAACATACTGAGGTACTTGATATTGAGTAGGAGCACCACCTTGGTATTAACTGTAACTCAAAGAGTTTACATACTAGATAGGCTATGGCATAAAAAAAGGTTAATTAAGGCATATTTAAATATTAAACAATTATGTTACCTAGTTTTGCAATTATACAGTAGGGATAGCTTAATAAGCCTGTTGAGTATTCTAATTGATTTAGACTTGTTGCTGAGGAATTTAGTAAGAGTACTGAGTAGTGGTGACTTAACCAACTTGGGATGAAGCACCTGATTTTTGCTATTAAGGAATTTAGTATTGTTGCTAAGCTTGTACTTGAACAGATCCAGCTTGAGATGGATAAGAGTTCTGCTATTAAGGAACTTAATACTAATATTATGTTTATGCCTGGATTGATCCAACTTGAGATGCCGAAGTGTTTTGCTGCTAATAAATAAAATCATATTTAGAGGATTATGCCTAAATTTAAAATACTTGTGATGATGTTCCAACAGTATTTTGTACAGGAACTGTAGAGGGAGTGTAGGAATATTGCTAATATTGACTCATGTCTGATCTTTAGTAGATTACTTTTCGCGTCGGATTTTATTTGTTTGTATTTATTTTTCTAATTATTTTTTATTGGGGATCTCTCTTTATATTAATGCCTGTTTCACGCCCTTCCCAAGTAATCCCTTCATTATCGTGTTTCTCTTTCTATTATAACTTTATTGCGATTCTTTCTTTGATTATTTGAATTTATATAAATAATTACTAAATTAAGAGTATTGTTAAGAAAATCAGAAATAAGTGTCTCTTGAAGCATCTCAACTTAACTCCGCTTGAATAAGAGTCAGTTTGCATTTATTCTTCATAAGTCCAGTTATTTTGAAATTAATATTAGTTCTTTATTTCATTTTTCCTATCTGTGACTCTTCAACAAGATGCAAAATGTAATTTTTAATTTTGGATGTTTTAACAGATATCTATTAGTTTTATTAATTAACAGCTTTGAGTTGAAATGAATTAGTCATAGATAGAAACCAAAATAAGACACATTTAATAGCTGTATCATAATAATTCTTGAAAAAAAAAAAGTATGCTTAGTTAGCCAGAATGAAGATATTTTACTTTTATTTATTAATATTTTGATCCTAACAACTAGCTTTTTGAGGATAAATTAACTAAGATCAAAAACTAAACAAATTGAAATTGCATCTGAAAACTATTTCCTAAATTAAAGCAAAGCCCTTGCTTTTGCTGAAATTAATTCTAGAAAAATTGCAAACATTTTTGCGCAAGCCCCGTATTATTTCTAAAACAACATTTAAGGATAATATTACAAATAAATAGCAACAGGGAGAGATAAAACTAGCGAAATTTGAGAATATGTTAAGATAAACCATCCGAATTATAAGATAATCTCAAGTCCTAGCTAAAGTTACAAGAAAACCTGCATTAATAGTTTCCAATTCTTCTTAAACTGTTGCCAATATTCAACCTCAAAAACTTTAGAAAATTAATAATAAGCCATATTAGTGCATCTAAGATGTTTGCTTATTTTAAAGTAAACTCAATGAGCAACAATCTTTCACAAGAAATCGTATGCAAAAACAGAACTAATAAACTAAAAAAGATACTAAAGACACCATTATTGCTCCTTAGGCTGTTATTTTTGCATAAAAATCTGAAAATATCGAAGAGGCATTTCTAGCGTATGACTTAAAAAGTAAGATTTTGCTGAAATGAAAGGAAAAAGAACAAAGGTACTGATAAATAACGAAAGAAGATAATCAAGATGGTGTTTAGTTAGCAAAAAATATGGATGTTTGCGCAAATATTGCTATTTGTTATGCAAAAACTTAAAATAATTTATGAGTTTTAAGATTATTTATAATTAAAGTAAAATTATTGTTTAAAATGAATAATCTCTTCCTTGCTGATTAATTAGCTTATATAATAATAATTAAGAGGTTATTTATTCTTCTCCTCCTTCCTCCTTAGAATTCTGCATGAAACAAGTTGAGAATGTTTGTACCACCATCTGGAGATTTAAAAAATCCCACATATTTAGATTTAGCACTGTTGCTCTTAGGGAAATTGAAAAAAACTAATATCCAGTGATTTATTGATTCACAAACTATCTTTTTGTAGGGACGAAAAATAAAATTGAATAGGAATTGTAAATTGAACATAGTTTCTTAGTTGTCTACTGTTCTCACTTATGCTCTAAGATCTCGTATTTTTTTCTTTCTTGTAGATAACAACCAACATTTTACAACCATTTGACATGAAACAAATTTTTGCTTTAAAAGTCTTTAGACTCAGAACTAGCAATACTTGGTATGTAGATACATCTTCTTTAGTCTTTTTCTTAAAAATTATCAGTATTTCACATTATTTCAGAATTGACTTCTTTGTTGATGGTTTTGAGCAAACTTCAATTAACAATTATTGAAAGAGAGTTGTTAATAAGCTATTAGGTCATAGAAAATATCTGTCACTTAATACTAAAATGAATCAATCAATTTAGAACTTTCTTGAGGCTATTAATCTGATATTTTTAATGATTTCTACTTAACAAAAAGAAAAGATAATTGTCTTGAATCTTTAATATAATTAGATCAAGTTAATCTGAAAGAAAGATTTGAGACCTAGATTACAAAATGGATCCAAATGAAGAAAAGATCAGGCAATTCCTTAAAAAGAGCATCAAAGTAGACATCAACAAGTAGCCTACTCTTGAAGAAAAACAGGAATTCATCAAGCGCAAGCTTTTTGCAGAGGAGACATTTCAGCATACTTTTCAAAAATAAACCGTCTTTGATCGCATAAAAAGTGCAGCATTTAGTGGATATGGGTTTTTTCGTCAACGGAAGTTCAAGCAATTCATGAGAGACACCTTTCCTTTCTTAGCATTTTTGACATTCTCCACGTGGATCATTTATAAAATGGAATTGCAGTTCGACAAAATGAACTAAAGCGTTTTCAAAGTCAAGACCATTAAGGAACAAGAAATCGAAAAGGAAAATAATGTAATATTTATGCAATTTTTGAATTAAAAGCTAATATTTATCCTTTTTTGCTTTTCTTTAGTACATTGCTAAAGCTCTGAGAGGAGAAAAATTCTCTGCACAAGAAAATCAAATCACAGACGTTCCAGATAAGAGAAATAAGTAATTTTACTAATGGTTGTTATTATTTAATATAATACTCTTTGATTAGATATAAATTCGAAGAAATGGATGGAGATGAACCTGAATTTGATACGAGAGAGGATTTCTTAGAGGGGTTACTTCAAGATTATAATCAGGGATAGACTATTCCAGATGAATACAAGGAATAAGTATACGAATATGCATAAAGGGAAGGGAAAAATATGGGATTCGGAAGCAATCTAAGACCATAAACCAATAATGAAAGCAATGAAGAAGGCATAGATCTTGTTCAAAAAAAGCCAACAAAACCCTAAACAATCAAAAGAAAAACAAAGAAGCCCTCTTTAAAAGATGAAGATATGGGCTATGATGGTTTTGGGCCATCTACTGTTGATTGAGTCAATCAAAGAGTTTTCTAAACAAATTGAGATCATTTTCTTAAAAGGAGAGGAAAGAGATAGCCAAAAATAAATTAAAGAGTTTTGTTTCGAATATTTGTCGTTATGTAACACATTATTTGAAAATTTGAAGGCCAAAATTGACTTTATTTTGAATCGTGTATTGCTTAAATACAGAAAGGCAAGATTTTTATTGACAACAAAAACATGATTTTCGATTTTCTGCAAACTCTTTAATACTAAAACTACTTCCTTGAGACTATTTGAAATCACTCTAAGGATAGTTTATCGAAGTCAATTTCGATGGTAGGAACTAGATGATTCTAAGCGAAAAATGCCTTGGTATGCTGTGCAAAATCAATTTTTTTGAGCTTATCTTTGTTTAGATTCTTTGTAATCAAGTTAACTCTAAGCAAATTTACTTCACTTGGATCGATAATATTCTCGACAGAAAGCAACTTCAAAATGTTTGTTAGGATCCAATGTTGTTCTTAAACCAGAGACTTTTCGTAGTTAGTCTTCAAGATGTGCAATATCTTATCAAGTTCACTCACATAAGCATCGAGCAAACTGCTCATTTTAGAATGCTAATCTATTGCTGTATTGTTGTTATTATTGTTGTTATGAGTCGTTACCAGAATTTAAACTACAGATAGGACACAGCTGTATTGCATGCGATAAAAGTACAATTCTGGTTTAAGTTATTCTAGGATGGTAGCAGTTTATCCTAGCAGACTATGAAGAAAATCAGGTTCTCTAAAACTTGCAGTAATCTTATCACAAAGAGATTATCCAACTGAAATATTGTTAAAGAATGCTCTTCCAATAATTCTAAGGACATACAGTTTGATGACTTCACCGAACATTGCTTGCTTTATTGACTCGCTTATTAGAGCGAGTGCTGCTTGCTCGACAACTTAAGCTGAAGATACTGGGTATGTTATTTAAAGATATTCAATGGCATCGAAAATAAAGCAGAAGAGTTCATCTTTTATTTCGTTAAGGTTGACAGTGATTCCTTTCGTAAGCGAGCGACCGACTGCTTGCGCAACGCTTTCAAAGGGCGAGTTAATAAGCTCGATAAGAATGAGAAGCGTGGTGTGGAATAAGTTCTATCTTTCAATGAAAATTGTTTCAGTTTGCTGAACGAATAAAAGATAGATTTTTTCGATAATTTCAGCTTATGAAAGGAGGAACTGTCTCTCCTGCAAGGCTTAATCATAAGGTGTGTAAATATCATTTTCCTTGATCTTAGGCATGTTAAGTTCGTTGGAAGGATAGTCTTCACTTAGCTTTCGATTTAAATCCTTGACGAAGAAGTAGAGCAAACGACATGAGTTTTCTATCATGTAGATTTCAGATTGCTCTTCAAGTTCCATGCCAACCTTAGCAACTTCAGCAATGAACTTGATTTACTTTACATCAAGACCCACTTTAACAATAATTTAAGAGAGAACTTGAGTTATCTACGCTTTCAGAGAAAGTAGATTTTTATCGTCTGATTCACATGCTTCCTGCCATTCTCGATGAAGGAACTGATACACTGACTCCATTATGTGAGGTTCAGCGTGTTTCATCAAAACAATAAGGTTTTTGACAAAATCTAGCAGAAGCATCTTAGATTCGCTTTCAGTGCAGGTATTAAACAGTTTGCTAACTCCTCCCATAAGTTGCTCGACATTGATCATTAAATCAGCACTGCTATCTATTAGAGGCACAAAGCATTTCATACTCAAGAGTCTAGATAAAATAATAAAAAAATAAGAACGAAAGTCAACAAAGAATTAAAATAGTCTTGCAAATTATTATTATTATTACCTGATATAAAGAGATTGATCTTCTCCAATCATGAGCGCTGCGATGGTTGCGAATAGATTTTGAGCTATTTCTTGAGTAATTTAGTAAGAATTTTCAAGGAAATTGTAGACAAGATTCAGGATCTATGCCTTGAGAGGGATGAGGCAATCATTGTTAATGATAAGTTCTGTTGCAAGCACATTCTCAAACCAAGCTTCAAAGTCGATTGAGTTTTTAATGTCCTTATACAGCCCGTTCATAATGAAGTAGAAAGCTTCACGCTCGAGCACCTCAGAGAAGGGTTCTTTGCCTGAGCAAACACTAGAGTTGTACTTTATCAAAAGCTAATTCAGCAGTTCCATCATTTTGTCTTCATTCACATTCTGCAGCAACACTCTCAGTAAATTAACTCCAGATTATCTTATTCCAGTTGTTTCTTCACCCTTTTCTTCTGAAAAAGCTCTTTCAGGCTCAATGCTAATCAAGGCTAGTTGGTTCCAGTTGAGTTAAAGGACCTATCAAATATGTAAAATGTTAATTTATATTATTTTTTGATAGGTAAATATTACCTTTTTCAGAAGAAACTCCAGGACAATTTGAAAGTAATTTTGGTCGAAATACTCGCAAATGACAGTTTCATCATCGCAATTAGCCTCAATTTAATCACTATCAGAAGAAAATAAATGCTAGACTGCTCTTAATCCAAGTTCTTAAATCAGATCAGAGCAAAAATCTAGGGATTGAATGATCAGATTGCACTCATCTTCGAAAAACTAGACTAATTTTGGCTGAGACTGAAGCTTCGAGAGGAGAGAAGTGTCAGTTAATTGCTTAGTGTTCACAAATGATTCATTATTCAGAATGAGGTTATTTCCGTTCAAGAAGTAATGTGCTTTTAAGTATTCTAGCACGACTATGCACTTAGTTGCAGTAGTTCTCTTTTCGCTCACAACTCCTAAAAAGTACTTGTGGTACATGCGAAGGATCTAGCGCAAGGAGTGAATGAAAGAGAACAGTTCCTCTTATTACTCAATAGAATTGTGTAAGTTAACAAGAGAACAAAATTTATGAGTCAGCGCTTACAATGTATGCAGGTGTACAACACATTCTCCTAATTCTGCCTAAGTGTGAATCGAAAGCAAATTCTCCATATTTAAAAACTTAATTGCATATCTTAGCCCAGTTAGACTCACTTAGCTTTGTACCTGCTTCATTGTATCCTACACAATTACAACTGAGGGATCAGTAAACGAAGAGAATTTCGCAAAGGAAGCAGCAATGATTTTAACAAAAAGACCTTGCTTGAGATTAAAGTAATTCACAACATACTATTTCAGCTTGTGGTCATTATATTTGTCCGCATGGAGAGCCTTGAAGACAAAATAGTACAGCGCACACATAGTACTAATTTACTCATCAGTCATCTGCATAAGCTTTTCTTCAGTAAGACTTTCAATGAGCAGCTCAAAGATTTTACTCTTCGGAAAGTCTGTGATAACAAGCCGAGTGATCCCAACTCTTAGCTGATTGCGCACTTTGATAGCAGGATGATTTAAAAATGATCTAAGCATGGCTTCTTGTAAATCAAACTTGAAGCTACCCTCTGCTTTAACATATTCAGTTTGAATAAATTTTGTCACAAAGATGGCTGCCTGAAGATTTTGAATTTCTCCAAATTCAGGAGAGTTTACGATCTCAAAAAGTGTTGAGAAGAAAACAGGGTTTGCATATTATGCTTTTAGGTAGTTCATTGAATTATCCCTCACTGTTTTTTCAGGGCTCATCATTGAGAGCTGCAGTGCTTCTCTTGTATGAGACAAGTAGGTTTAGTGGGTGTCCATCCTTTCTTTGCTTTAAAATTAACTCTCTTTGATCAATATTTTTAGATTTATTGAAATCTTCTCTCCGCTCTCGCGAATAATTATTAAATCAAGCCTGAAAAACAAATATTTTGATTATTTGTTTAGAATCTAATTAAGATTGTCTACAAGAATCAGAATATAGTCTTTTTCTGATACGAACTCTCCTGAGCAATAAGACTATAATCATCAATGAATCCTTAAGAAGAAGAGAGTAGAACCATTACATTAATAAATAACTATTCTTTAGCATTTTGTATGTTCCAAGCTCCAAACAAGAGTTGATAGTTGAACTTTTTACTGACTAAACTAGACAATAAATCTTTTATTTATTTCCCTTGATTTCTCATTCTGCTTAAAATAAAAATTTCCAAAAATTATCTGTTCATTGTTCGCAAAATTGAGATCAAATAGCATTAGAATAATCTCATACAGACTTTGAAACTCTAGTTTAAAAAGGGGGATGTGGCTGCAAAAAGTAACATAATTAATTAATAATTTAAAGATTAACAAAATAATATTTTAATAAATAACATGAACTTTAAAATTACCTTGCTCTTACTCCTTTTTATTTTGGCAAGCTACGCTCAAGCTGATTTATAAGCCTGTTACGATGTTTGCTAAGAGGAAAACGTAACATGTAATGCTTAACCTCCTGCTCGTTCTTCTCATGGCCCTACTTGTGGTGATCGCTTGAGTAGATGCTAATTTTTTTGTGACCACTTTGGGTACCCTTTTGGACACTTGAGGAAGTGATCGAACTTCTTCGAGCTGAATAAACCCTCAAGAAGAAGAGAGTTGAATCATTATCTAAATAACTATTCTTTAGCATTTTGTATGTTTCAAGCTCAAAACAAGAGTTAATGCTTGAATTTTTTACTGACTAAACTAAACAATAAATCCTAATATTTTTATTCCTTGATTTTCTCATACTGGCTTAAAATAAAAGTCCTTAAAATTATTTGTAGCCTTCTTATTAATTTTTAGAGCCACTCAAAAGTGGTACAATGATGCTATGTAA
>Ga0302271_10001694_pt1 | contig 20904 bp, 18 predicted proteins | sample III_Bog_N1_1_FD_198767 | JGI IMG/M metagenome (GOLD analysis project Ga0302271, IMG submission 198767) | Peat permafrost microbial communities from Stordalen Mire near Abisko, Sweden - III_Bog_N1_1 | ecosystem: Environmental > Terrestrial > Soil > Wetlands > Peat | place: Sweden: Abisko... | reverse complement strand
TTAAAATCTGGTTCTTTAACGGGATGCTTTTATGAGTGATGAAATATTACTTTTTATTAAAATACTAAACTAATAATATACTCAAGATACATACATTCTTTATGCCCCTCTCAGTATCCTTAAGAGTGAGATTATGCCATTGATTATTGAATGTACAAGTATTTTGATTTTAAAGCAGAATAAATTATGTATTCTAATTAAATAGAGTAATTGTAAGTCCCCCTATTTTATTAATATAGTACAACCAAACCAGGTCTGAAAAGATGAGGAAATATTATCCCTAGAGTCAAATAAAAAAGGAGGAGAAGAGCTTACTCTAAAAATAGCAGAACTTTGTGAATGTTTTCTTTTATTATTGCATCTTTAAACCCTGAATACCTAAATTATTTCTTTAAAAAGAACAAAAGAAAAAATATGTAGTTTTTTTATCGCATTAAACATCTAAAATCTGAAGTTGGAATCAACTAATTAATTGTGAGAGATATTGAGCTAATAAGAGGGATATTAATTAAACACAATTCCTGAAGATATCGTAAAGAATATTTATTTCTTTGAGTACAAATATATTCATAAAAGTTACACAGATCAAATATTTTTAGCTAAATGGCAGGCTAAAATAAACTAATAAAAAAAGTAGAAAAAATAAATTGGCTACTGAGAATAAAGCAGGAAAGGGAAATGTGAAAAATTGTTATTGAATTCTTCAAATTTTAAAAGTAACTCCATTAGAGCTGGCAGCGCTATTGCATTGCTGTGAAAAAAATGTGAAATAGAAGAATTAACGGAATATTATTCTCTTTGCGTGTGTGTGATATAATTCGTAATTTCAAGTTGTAGGAGTGATACTTTATAGCAGATAATACGTGTTTTATGTCTGAATCTAATTTTATTGGGCTCAATCAAAGTTCTAAGAGGTATCTAAATTTTTCTCTGGGAGAAGCAGATAGTGGAGGAAATTGTAATATTTAAGATATTGAATTAAAATTTAAAGATTATTAAAAATAGCAACAACATGATTGAAGATCATCACGGATCTGCAAGCAGCATAAAAGAGCAGAAGAAATTGGGAGTTCTTATTGTGCTCATTGAGATATTTTGCATTATCATATACTCCATTGCTGGAAATTATGAGACAAAAGATTTGGAGTCACTTAGATACCCTCTTTGGTAGGACATCAATGTCATGATTTTCGTAGGATTTGGGTTCCTTATGACATTCCTTCGCAACTACTCTTTCTCAGCTGTTGGTATGATCGAATTTATTATTTCAAAGATATTTTTAATCGGATTTCTTTGTTTTTAGGTTATACTTTCCTTATCGGTGGTATCTCCTTCCAACTCTATCCAATTTGGGAAATGATTTGGGAAATTGCATTGACTGATCACAATGAGTTTAAGATATTCTATTCAACAACTAAACTGATGCTTTCTTCGTTCTGCGCTGGTGCTGTTCTCATTACTTATGGCGGAATTATTGGCAAAGTATCTGGCTACTAATTAATTCTCTGCTAGGTGATTGAAACAATCGCTTTTTGTTTGAATGAGCGCATTTCACTCTACATGGGAGTAGCAGATATTGGAGGTTCTATGGTCATCCACACATTTGGAGCAGTATTCGGGGTCGTCCTTGCTAAAATCATGAGTCCTAGGGATTCATTTGGGCATAAAAAAGCAGAATCAAACTACATTTCTGATTTAACATCATTTATTGGTACAATTTTCCTTTGGATGTACTGGCCTTCTTTCAACGCCGGACCTGCACCACTTGGTTCAGTTTCTTAAACAAGAGCATTCGCTAACACAATCCTCTCGTTAAGTGGTAGTGTCATGTCTGCTTTCGTGATATCTCTTTTCACAAGAGATTCCAATAAAAAGTTCAACATGATTGACATTCAAAATGCAACTCTTGCAGGAGGAGTAGCCATGGTAACAAAATATTCATTTTGGGAAAATAAAATTTTGTTAAATTTCATAAAAATACGGGGAAGAGCGGGGGGAGTTACAATCGAATAATTGCTAACAATATTACTAGAATCTAGAGATATTCATAAATTAATTAATTATCAAAAGTATCCCTTTAATTAATATTCACTTTGTTTTACATTTTTGTCCATACAAAAATAGGGAGCTTGTGCGAACATGAACATTAATCCTATTTGGGCAATTTTGATTGGTATTTCTTCAGGAATTATCTCTTGTCTTGGTTTCTCCAAATTACAAGCTTTCCTTGAAAGCAAAATCGGCCTTCATGACTCTTGTGGAATCATGAATCTCCATTGTCTTCCAGGCATCTGGGGAAGTATTTGGGCAGCAGTAGCTGCAGCGAAAGCGCAAGACAGAGGAGACACTCTTGCTGAACTCTTAGAAGTTTACCCAAAAGCTTCAGAAAGCGATTGGACACAATCAGAGCAAGGTGGAATTTAAGTTGCATTTTTATTCATAACTATTGGTATTGCAATGGGATCTGCGATTATCACTGGAGTTCTATTAAGAGTTACTGGCAATGCTCCATCCAGACTCTTTGAAGACAGTGAGTCCTATCATATCCCAAGAATCAGATATGATGATCCTGAAGAATTATTAACGAAGATTCCCAAATAACCTTAAAGCTAATTGCTTCTCGTAACAGAATCAAACTAACCTATCAATACTGAAATGGAAGCTGAACAATACAATTTAAACAAGCCTTGAAGCTGATAAAAACAGTGAATCATTTGTTTTTTATGTTTCGTAGCAAAGTCTAATGCTTTTTATGTTTCATTTGAGTTGCTTAAAGTCAGAATTTATGGAAACAAAATAATATGCACAAAAAAAAAAAAATGACAATGATGGATTTATCGAAGGGTTCTTTACACTGTTTAGAGGCCAAAGATATCTCTCACTTGATGATTTCCAACCGAATAGACTAGGCCTTGAGAATTTTGATGAAGGTCTCTTCGATCATAGCGGTTTAAATCGGCACAAGGAAAATTATTTTTTTGGACATAAAAAACCGTCTATTGATTTGCTTGAGCCCATAGAATATTTCATAGAAGTAAATCAACGAAACTAGAGTGATAAAGCATATGCTTATTATGAGATTAATGTCCTTTTATGTCTAAGTTGTTGATGACAGACTGCTTTTAATCAAATTACGAGTTGAGAGTGTATAATTAGTAAGAGTAATCGAGAAATAGGATTGATCAAGTTGAATTTAAAATAGATCAGCAGCAGTCTTAGTCTCCAAATAGTTTAATTCTTTAAAAAGATTAAGAACATTGTGCCATTCATTTAACGCATTCGACAGACCTTGTGTAAGAGCTCCTGATAGAATGGTTTCACATCGTTTTGAACTCCATGAAGAATCCAATTTATCATCTGAGGATGCACAGATATTTGCATTTGCTAGATTATCCATTTAGTCCTTGAAAGATGAGCTGAAAAAATCGATTTTATGGAATTATAAAATGCCTGCTGAATAAGCAAGGAAGCTATCCAAACCAGAGTCGAAGAGGGATTTTAACTGAGAAAGATTTGTGTAAAGGAATTGTCCCCTAGAATGGTGCGTACTATCTAAAGAAAGCCATTGATATTCATCAATAAGCACACGAAGGGCTTGAATCTCACTGACTTAATAATTAGAGTCTGCGACACTTTTATAGTATTTGATTGCAGGCTCAAAGTCACTTAGAAAAGTTTGGTTAATAGAAAATGTTGTGAGAGTGAATATCACGAACAATGAATAGCAAAACACGATGAAGACTGCGAATTTAGAGTAATTCAATCGTTCTTGCTGAACATTTACAAGTAATTTTTTCCTTTTCGTGATTCCTCCTGCTGAGGAATTTCTTGAATTCGATCCTTGATATTCAACTAAGTTGCGATCGTGATTTGAAAGAAGTTCTTTTTCTTTTTAGTGGATGTTGAACGTGTAGGTAAAGAGCAAGTCTTCGTTGTCGATAAGATCCTCAGAAAGACATTGAAAGCGATGCTTTTCCGCTTCGACTGAGATTGTCGTTGCTGTCTCGCACATTTTCAAGATGCTCATGAGATTTTTCTGAAAATGCTTGTAATTCCATCCGCTGAGTAAAAAGATCCCAAGAGTAACAACGTTTAAGATAATGGTCTAGATAATTATGTTATTGAGGAGTTTATCATTGTAAGAAACCGTATCATCGAGTGTATCTTTTTCAAAGTCATTGAAGAAATTTAACAGAAGAGGATAATTCACAGCTAAGAATTATCTTTCTGGGAGATACATCTGTTGAAGGATGTCTGATTAAGAATAACCTAAAAGCAAATAGATTTGAACAGGTCACAAATAGAAGAATAAGAATAGAAAAATCATTTACTTTAAAGGATATTTAGGGAATATAAAAGACGTGAAGAAACCTGTTGAAGGTTAGCTTGTTATAAGGAAGAAATGCCTGCTAGCTTGAATGAGTCGTAGATACCGAGTTACTTATCATTAAAATAGGTTTTGAGGTAAGAGTTGCTCCATTCAGCCTCAATCATATTATAAAAAATATCATATTAAGCTAATAATCTAGACTTAATAATAGGTTCTTGTTAAGCAAGAACTGCTGCTGAAGCATAGGTTTCAAGTAGATAAGCTGTATTAGATAGAGAAAGAGTATTCCCATAAGGGTGGAGAATGTTAGAGTGCAGAGTAAGACTGTCAATGTTCTGAAGTAAATTGTCAAAAGAAGAGTACAAAGTTAAGATATTAGCAATCGTTGCAATCAGCAGAATTAGGTATTCCAATACTCTTCCATATTTCACCATTCTCAGGTGAAATGGTTGATGTGCTGAACTAATGAATTCCTCGTAGTAATTGTATTTGTCCATACTTTTATTTAAAGTTTCTGTACTGCTTGCTAAGCTGCCTTCCCTCTCATCCTTTTACAATAATTGCTTCAAGTCGAGATGATCATCAGTCTTTCCTATCGTGTAGCTTTTTTTCTTGATTTCTTATTTCTTTTGAACAGTCATGTTGGCTTCTGCCTTATTTAAATTGGTTTCAATTGCTTTAGAACCAATCATTCCGACAAATATTTATCCGTTGAGGATATTAGCTTCAATGCCTTTTTCAGCAGCAACCACTGGCTTTATAAATGAAAAAAAGGGGAAGTTATTAAGCAATGAAGAATATTTTGATTGTAATACCTTTAAGTTAGATTCATATTTATCTTGTTTCTTGACTGGACTTTAAGAATTGGTCTCTACGTTTGAAAGAGGAATATTAGAAAATCCAAGCAATTAGTTTGCTAGTCCACTTTGATCACCGGCAAGTGATGTATCTAAAGTGTTTCCATTCTGAATATGAACCTCTTACGTACTGTGGAGAAGATCCACATAGCCTTCATGCAATCCTTTGGTTGTATCAATATCCCCAGAAATAAAGCTGCCGTATTTGTATTTATTCTCTCTATTATTGCGATACAAGCTACCACTCCCAAGCTAATTAGTTTAGTAGCTTCCGATTTTGTCTGTTTTATTTATCTCAAATTCATTCATGTTTGGCTAGTTTATTCTCGAAGCGAGTCTCTCAGTCAAGTGAACTTTATCGAGATTAACTTCTTCACGGATAGCGCTGGTCATAATATCAATATCTTGATTCGTGTTAGCTCTTTTCGATTTGTGATCCATTTCAGTGTACACAAAACTGCTGTTTTGTATGCTAGTATTCAGATCATTCGCACTTGTAAAGTTAGGGCCTAAGAGCTATTCCTTTTAGATCTTTTTCAGTGACAGAGCATTATCTACACTGGGATGATCAAGTAATTTACCGAAGCTTCCAGGTTAGTCTTCATCTTTAGTGTGCTTGCGAGAACCATTCATGTCTCCAAATGAATCCAAAGCTTTAATACTGTTCGTTGTTCTTATCTACAAAAAAACTGTTATCTAAGCTTAAAATCGAAGGATCTTACATTTCGTTTAGTTCCAAAGTGGCTCTTTTGATTTGGGTAAGTGCCTGATTGTGATTTATTGCCACTGTTTTTAGGGGTGTGCTCGCTTAAAGAATGCATCTATGAGCTCATAGTGTAGTATTCCTCGTTGCTTGCTACTCTCATGAGGTATTTTACCTCCACAATGTAGTAGACATAAATATAATCTAGCATTTTTATTTTATGCCTCTCGATGGTTATGTCAGCTTTGTACTTCAAAATATTCTAAAGCATACCTTGAGTTGATCCCGTTTTTTTCATTGTTTATCTTAAAGAACTTTCTTGCTCTGAGTAACCTCTCATGCTACTTTAGCTCTGCATCTTCATCAGTTCACTCAGCTAGAAATAACAGAAAAATGTAATGAATTGTCAATCATAAAAAAGACAAAAAAAAGGTCTTTTACACTTTGATTTTTAATATTGAAGATCTTCAAGAAAAGCGGATGAGTTTTAGCAAAAAAGTTAAAAGGAACTTCTTGTTTGTCCCAAAGAGTAAGGTTATTTTGAGTCATATATTCAGCATACTGCTCGAATTCAGGTAGGCAATTTTACACTCTAAATTAAAAGAATGGAGGCAGATGCGTCACGTTTGTATAACCTACCTAAGAAAATGATTAGAAAAATACTAAAATATTAAATAAATTACTTGATTAAGTAGCCCTTGATCGACTCCTTCAACATTGCCTTGAGAAGTGATAAACAGAAATCCACTGATGGTCTCAATAGGAGTGACAAAAACACCAAATGGGAGTTCCTCTGTGTAATAAAGATTAAGAGCAATAAATACATTTACTCTTATTAAAATATTGCTCTTGTTTTTCAAAAATATTTGTCTCAGATTATTAACAATCGCATCGTTTCCTTGAGTCATCATACAGCGAATGATTTCATCGTGAATTGTTGCTATGGAAGTTGGCATAATGTCTTTGATATGAGTGACATAGTTGAATTCCTGTTTATTGTACCCCAGTGCACCTGGTAATTTATCTGAGAAATTAACTATTTTCCCCCATATCTTGCCCATAGTTGCCGTGAGATAGAGCACGTTAGGTTGAAAGACATTGAACATTTTCTTAGCTGTTTTCATTAGATGGAATTTTCGGGTGTTGGAAATCTAAATTGCTTTTTTGAGATTCCCCTTGACTTCAGCCTAAAAGAACACATAAAAGCATTAGTTTTATTTAGTTGGAAACCTCTCGTAGAACACATGAAAACGGGTTTCTAATTCATCGAGATATTCATTGTACTGTGTGTTCAGCTCTTCAAGTTCAGAGAAATCTTCGAAATTTTTACGCATTTTTTCAAAGATTTCGATCCTTTTTTAAATCGATTTAATCACAATTTCCTTCAATAATGATTTTTCGATGTCCATTCTAATGTAGAGATCGATATCTACTAGTTATTGCTCTACTTCATCGTCTACAATCAAGAATCCTATATTCTTCGACATAATATCCTTTAGAGCACTGAGCACAGTGTCAATACAAACTTTGACAAATATCCCATGACTTTTCCTCAGTCTATCGGACTCATTTATGAAATCTATGACTTTGCTGATTGCGAATGAATGCTTGTTCTATTCAGCTAGATTCGTCATGTATCGGATGAAGAGCACAAGTCGTTGTATTTTTTCATTAAGATTTGAGATTTAGAGTTCAGATCGGATGAGAAACCTAATGTATCGATTGAGGATATCAGCGCTGATGAGGAATTGAGTTTCTTCATGGCATTTGGATACTTCATACTTGCAAAAGCAGAGTTGACGTCGGCAAGTCAATTTGTGGCTTTCGAAAAGTCCAAAGAATTTTAACTGATCGAAAAGAAGAATTCGCTTCCTGTTGTTGAAGATCATCGCTATTTTTCGAGACAGCTATTCTTCTGAGCGTAAGTTTATATCATCTTCCTCAAGGAGGCTTTAGTACAACACGCGGTCGTTAAGTTGGTGCAAGAAATCAAGTGACAGTTTAATTATCACAGGAAATAAGACTAAGAGAAAAGTTACGCTTTGTCTAGTAGAGGTCAGAGTAATGTACTTATCGATTACCATAAAAACGAAGAAAATCACATTTAAAACGAGAGCAACAGAGTAATGCTCTGATTTGGTTAACATACTGTAAGGTTTCTTGGAGAAAAACTCATAAAGTAAACCTGCAAAATAGAGACATCCTGCAATGGTTACGACAAGAGGTCCATTATGGTCAGCTTGTGGATCAAATGTATACCCTACAACGGCTACAACACGGATGTGGTTAAGCAGCACAGAGAGATTATCATGAGAATACTTTTGTACTCCTCTTTCTTCGATTGTGTAGGAAAGTTCATAAAATTTAGAGCTAAAGAATGAGTAAGCTTAGTAGATAATGAACAGAATTACTCCCAAAGAACGATTTATTCCTAGATCAGTGCTGCTAAGTGAAGAAATATTTTACTTGATAAGGCTGCCGTTGAATAAAAGAAGGAGAGTTGACTCAGCTACCATTGCGCTAAAAAGCGAGTTGAAATACACTGAGCAATTCACAAAGAGAATTAGTATTTTAAATCCTCTCTGGGCCATTCTATTGCTTGAAATCATGAGTCCTCCGATTATCGCTACAGCAGTTTAGAGTCCAATGTTCAAAAAGAGGATTATGATAACAATAATATTGACTTCTTAGTGTTGTTCTGTGTACTCTTAATATATGAATTAAACTGGTCTTGTAATATAAATCAATACTTTCCATCCTTAGTTCCAAGATATTTAACTAGAGTCAAGGGTATTACCATTCGTTTCGAAGCTCACAATCAACGAAGAGATCTAAAAGAAGCATACCCAGAAGCTGACTATTGAGACTACATGAAAATCTCTAGGACATTTCAGCTGACTCTTCACGATCAACGTGTAGAAGAATTTGGATAAATCATCTAGAAGCGAATCTGTTTTATGATTAGCTTCTTTGAAATTCATAGATTCTTCTTGCTTTGCTACTCCTGTTTGCTTTTTTTAAACGAGAGGCTCTCTTCAAACAGTTTAAGAATAAGAAAAACCTCAGATTTTTATTAGTTTTTTAGGAAATGGGTTTGTTTTGATTCTCCTCTTCTGAGTTGATTGCGAGGTAAAGTTCTTATTGTCTCAACAAAGAAAAAGACTTTTTGAAATTCAAGAAAAAGCTTAATCACTCACTCGAAGGGAATTAATAAAAATAGCAGTTCCAAGCTCAGTTAAACTCAATTTAGCAGCAGGTCATTTAAATTAATAACAATTACTCCTAATAAAAATGTAATTTTTTTTATTTATTAGTGGATTCTATCTGCTATTTAATTGCTAAGAATTATTGAGACATCTTGAGTTTTAAGCTTGGTAACCTTTTTATTTCAGAATTGTCATTTTTCATGAATATTATCAATTCAATTTCAGCAAAAATATGAAAGTACTTAATATTCAAATGTTGTTTTACTCATCTGATTGTTATCCAGTGTTACTTGTATTAAATTAACATATGTTGAAGGTTTTTATATTTTTATTTAAAACTCTTCTTTGACATTCAAGATTGTTTTAGCCTTATTTGTAAAGGAAACGAAATAATTAATAATGTTTTGTTAGAATCTTCCAAATCTTTTATTTTAGCTGAGGTATCTTTTCTTAGTGTCTTATCTTTTTTCTAATTCCAAAATGCAGTAATTTCAGACAACTTTTATGTTTTCTGCTTATCTTTAAACAATTAATACTTTCTTCTTCTCATGTCATTTACATCCTGAATAATGTATTTTTGAGAGAGCATCTTCCAAATTATTTTCTTCCAGTTTTAATTGAAAACTTTTTATTTGAAATTTAAAGAGAACAGATCAACTGATTTTGAATAATCTTCTCAGAATAATTAATTAAAGTAAAAAATCCCTAGGTAATTACCGCAAATGCAAAAGTCAATTTCTCCATTCAAGCAATATTTGAGACTAACCAAATAATGGTTTACAAAACAAAAGGCAGGCCATTTTGCAGGCTTGAAAAATCTAAATATTGTTATTGGAAATGAAAGCGCAGATTTGGATTCTACTGCTGGAAGTCTCATCTATGCTTATTATAAGTTCTGCTCTCATGAATAAAACGCACTTTCTTTGCTTTAAGAGCATCAAATCAACGACAAAATCGATTTTTCCAGCATTTTTGTTCCTTTTATCCAGTGTAACGCAGAGGATATCAAGATTCGTTTTGAATGCGTTGAGCTTCTTGAAAAAAACTAAATTGATATCTCTGATTTACTTTTCAAAGAGGATATCGTCTTCGAAGAGATAAAAGACACTATCTTACGAGTGCATCTGTATGATCATAACTGCACAACTTACCCTGTTCTGAGAAATAATGTTGTTGATATTCTTGATCATCACAAAGATCTTACAGCTTAATTCTACGATTCTCAATAGAATATTGAGAAAAACATTTAAGTAATTGGATCTGCAACTTCTTTACTTGGAGAATACTTTATGGATAAATAAAATATGATTGATGAAGTAATTGCTGATTCGATTCGAACCACTGTCATTCTAGATACTTATAATTTCGACCCAAAGTAAGAAGGTGTCCGCTGGAACAACAGAGATCTGAAAGTTTATGAATTCATGACTAAGTATATCTAGGAAAACAACAGCAGCGGATAGCTTGTGGAAGAAAGATCTTCACTTTTTAAAAGATTAGAAAACTTGAAGTTTGACACTTCGAAAAATCTAAGCTTAGGTGCCAAGAGACTTCTCATTAAAGACTACAAGCAATTTGCCTACTCGAATACAACTCAAGTTGGGTACAGTGTTTTTATGATACCTCCAGAAGCAATGTTTGCTTTCTCTGAAAAAGCGTAGCTGGAAAATGAGTTCAGATCATTTATTCAAAGCAAATCACTAGATGTACTGATTTTACTGTTTGCATACCCTGAGAAAGACGTATTTCAGAGGAAGATTATCGTTTTAACAGAAGCTTAAAATGTCGATAAGCTTTAAAAAATCAAGCAGAAGCTCTAAACTAGTCTCCAAATCGCAGAAATAGATTTAAAAGCTTCATTCAACCATTTCAAAGACTCTCATTATTCTTTCTTTGATACAACTCATACGTACACAAGGAAAATAATTGAACCTCTTGTATCAGAGATCGATTTCTCTTCTGCAAGCTTATGATATTTGTGCAATGAAAGAATAAGTACCATATTTTTATTATTAAAATGTGTACTGTTTTACAGAGAATGTTCCATTTATTTATTTATATTTAGGAAAAGAATACAATTGATTCTGAAATTAACTTAAATACACGAAAATAAACAATATTTGTCTCAAGTTAGTTTGTTAAGTTATTTCACTAGTTATTCTTCATTTTATCAATATTTTTATTTGCAGGATCCTCTGCTGTATTAGTTAATAATAATAATAATAATAATAATAATAATAATAATAATAATAATATTTGTTTTGAAAATTACAATCAAAAGTATTTTTACCATCATAATAATATTTTTTTATTCTTAATTGACTAAATTCTTAGCATTAAATAATTGTTTCAAGACCATATACAATTTAAAATAGGACTCTTCAGTTTTCATTAGGTGGCACAGCTTCTTGCTTTGATGAAAGATATTCAATATTATTTACAGCATGTTGTGGAGAAGAAAGAAATCTAAATTACTACAACCGTTCTCAAGATTCAAATTTTTGAAGCCTTAAGATAAAATGCCCTAGAGGTTAAACTGCATTATGTTTTAAAAAAAGGACTATCAATCCAGTAATCATTTTTGTAATTTTGAATAAAAATTATATTTGAATTTAACTTAAAAATAAACTAATATAGCTCCTCAACTTCATAATTTTGATTGAATAATAATCTTAAAGCAAGAGCTACCAATAATCCACTTGAAATGTTGAATCCTTTTTTTAAATTAGTCAAATTGAAGCTATTTCAACAGAATATCTCAAGTTAAATTAACAAAAACTTCTAATAATACAAATCCCAAAATCAGGTTACAGAAAATATTTTAGTAATGTAAAAGAGAATTGTAAGAAGCACGATAGAAACAGAAATATGTGTTGTTCTCAGTATTAAAACAGAAGTAATCTCTTTTGCAGAAGCAAATAATTTGACGCCGAAAAGTTAATAATATCCAAAAATATTAAAAACTAGACGAGAGAACGAACATTAATAATTTCTTCTAGTTGAAAAAACTAAAGTTGCAATAAGTGCATAAAAAAACACAATTTCTGTAATAGGTTACCTCATTTTAGTCCTACGACTGCTTGCTTAGCACCTATCAACTAAGGAATGAAAAAGAATGCTTAGGATAAGGGGGATGTAGCTTCAGAAGTATTCGATTATTCATCCTGTGACATGCATTACTAACTCTATCAGAAAGGATTCTATTAGAAGAAAAAAGTGAATCTCTACATGCTGAAAAACAAAATGATTCTATCCACAGTAAGAGATGTGGATAATTAGAAATTTTAACTTATTTTGATGCTAATAATGCTTTTGACAGGAAGCGTATGCAAAGAAGCCAAAACGAATAATAGAACTTGGGTAAAATGATCTAGTTAAATGGAGTGTAGAAAGGCATGAAAATTCAGTTGATTATGCAGGTTTTGTTTTAGTTTTACGAAAAAGAGAGAAGGATAATTTTATGAGAAAGATCGAATAATTCACATTTTTTGGAGAGTCTATCCTGCTAGAGTAGCTTAAAGTACGTCTGAGTAAGATAGTATTTCAGTAGAGAATATAAGATGAATATATTATCCAAGCACAGATAGGCAAGGGAAATTTTGCAAGAGTAAGTAAACAGTTGTTGCAGCTTGATTTGAATACTATTTTGGAAAAAAAGGTATTTTCAGCTCGACATAGAATAAATGGTAAGAAAATTGCTGTCAAGTGCTTTGAGAAAGAGAAACTGAAAAGAGCTGAATTCGGATATGTAAGTATCAAAGATTGAATTAAAATAATCTAAAATATTCATTTGCGTTTAGATTTCTATTAAAGTCAATTAGTTCAATCAATAAAATCTTCACTTGTCCCCTAATTGTATCATAATTTTTGCTTCACACTTCAATTTTTAATTTTTGAATTCTTAACAAACAGGACACTTTATTGAAGGAAATTAAGGTTATGTAAACAATAAGTGACCATCCTCATCTCATTTAATTCTAAGGCTGCTATGAAGGAGAGCACACCTTCTACCTTGCAATGGATATCGTGGAAGGCAATTCTCTTTATTCAGAAATTAAAAATCTAAAATCTGAGAAATTCTCAATGCAATCAATTCGCATGTACATGAAATAAATTCTCACTGGAGTGTAGTATTATCAGAGCTTTGGGATCATGCATCGTGATCTAAAACCAGAGAATATTATGTTCACCTCCAAATCAAATCTAGATAATCTGGTGATTGTAGATTTTGGATTTGCTGAGTTTGAAAGTGAGTAGAAATTTATTTTGAAGAAATGTGGAACTCCTGGCTATGCAGCTCCAGAAATTGTCAATTTTAAGGAAGAAACTGAACCTAATTACGGGAAAAAATGTGATTTGTTCAGCGTCGGAGTTATCTTTCACACATTGTAATAGAATACATAATCTATTAATTTATTGTAATAAATTATTTTTTTTTCAGATTATTTCACAAATCCTTATTCTTCGGCACCAAGTTCAATGAAGTCCTCTAGAAAAATAGAGAATGTATTGTTGACTACTCTGCAAAGTTATATGAGTCTACCCCTAAAGAAGTGCTTTCTCTTCTGAAAAAACTTTTAGAAAAAAATCCAGCTGAACGAATATCTTCCGATGAAGCACTGGAACATTCATTTTTTTAAGAGGAGGACCTTAATTCGTTTTAAAACTTTTGCAGAGCAAAGGCTAGTTCCTTTGGAGGAACTACTTCCACTCTTACAGATAAAAGTAAAGAGGTGCAGGGAAAGTAGATTTCAGAAATCGAAGGGAATCCTGAGAAAACAACACCAACGTGTAATTCTCAGAATCCCAAATCAAAGAAGGTTCATAGTCATCATTCAATCTCCAGCTGCAACTTAGCTGCACATGGAATGAATTCCTTTTTTCACAATAGTCATGAAAATGATACTTCTTTCATTCATAACGGTAGGGCTGTATTCCATCGCTAAACAGAATATTCTCCAGACTCTAAATCAGGAAAGGATTCACGAAGTTTCGAAAAAGCTTACAGGTTTAAGTAAAGTAGAGCTGGAAACAAACAAAGAGGTAAATTAATGATCTTTTACTCATAGATTTTATTTATTGGACTGTTTATTGTTTTTCAGAAATTTACGAAAGACAGTTTGGAAATATGGTCAGCTTTGATAGTAATTCATTACCAGATCTGACTAATTAAGATGATGCTTCTCCAGGATTTAAAAGAAATCGCATACCTCATCATAACAGATGTCTTAGATCATCCTCTCCGAATAATTCTACCAAAGTCATTCCTAATCTGTTAACTAATTTAAAACATGCTTGCAAATAAGATGAAGAATAATGTAAATCTCCTAAAATTTGCAATAATGAAAAAAACCCCTAGTTTTCATTAAAAAAACAACTCCATGCCATATAATGCACATATCTCAATCTAGAAAAAAAGGACAATAATTATCGAAAAACAGAAGAAGAAGAAGGAGAGCATCCTCATAAATTATTGGATGATTTCAACTCTGTGGTAACTGTGGCGACTGAAGCTATGACAAATTCTCCTATGCTAAGCAATGGACCTAAAATAAATAATCTGATGTCGAAATAGTTAAAATTAGAAGAGAGTTGAATCTAGGATATCATCTGTTTTTAAGTAACATATTTAGAAGTTCAGTTGTTTTTACAGATGAATTTCAGCATTTAGTTTTATTTATCTTTTTAGTATTTCTCGTGTCTGTTCCATTGAAATTATTATCCTTCTTCTTTTGAATTTTACTCCTTCCAAAAATCTTATTGTTATTTTAAGACATCGATTTGCCTAGACTTCTTATTAGTCTTATCCCTTTTATCTAAGTTATTTTAGGTGATTACATAAAATACTTAAAAATTAATAGCAGAAATTGCGGGAACACTCTTATGAAAGATTAAATACATATCTTAGCATACTCAAAAGACACAGAATACATACGAGAGCCTCAAAATAGAGAAAGAAACAAAGTTTCATGAATTTAAGGCTTCATTGATTTCTAGTTTTTGCTTTCATTTGTTATATTATATGAGAACGGAAACATAAGAGACAAGAGATATTGAGTTATCAATTCTAGACATTAAAAAATAATTCTGTTTGGTTCAGTTGAATGCCGTTAGATTTTAAAATGTTAAGTTGTAATATTGATTGAGTTTCACTTTGAAATCTTTGGAGCATTCAACTATTCCATTCGCTCCTTTTGATTCGCAGCATTTTTCAGTTTGATACTTGACAAATTTAATTCTTAACGAGAGATCGTTCATCTCCTTGCGAAGGAATGTCTCTCTCATTTTGCGGCAAGCTACATAATCATCAAGAGAGCTACCATGTTTCTCGCTGCATAATGAAACAAAAGTATTTGTTTTTTCAAACAGCTCACCTCCTAATTTCTGCAAGTCACTCTCTACTGAGCGTTCGAACTCTTCCAAAAAGCCATCACCCATTATTGAGAGACTCAAATTTGTTCAGTCTTTTTAATATTTTTGTATCTAACACAATACGCAGAATTTTTAAGGTTTTCTTTTTTCTTTACGTATTTTCGTTTAAATTTCACTAGATTTTTAGCTCAATAATTACGTTAAATACTTCTATCAATGTTCTTATTGGTAACATATCTTCTCTAAATTGCAAAGATATGTTAAAACCTTATTTGAGTGGAAAATAATTATTCTATTTTACTTTTTTAATTATTATTATTTTTTAAAGAAAAAGAGATAATTTCATAAGAACAACAATAATAAAGTTTCTTATTTGTAGGAACCAATAAATTCTCTTGATTTTTCCAAATCTTAGACATTAGACATTAATAAGATTTGTACATTTTATACTAGTGGAAAAAATATGATAATAAACAAGTAAAAAGAACTCTATCCTTTAATTTTAGTTGAAGACTATTAACACAAATATAAAACGAAAATAAACTCTTATTAAAAAAGGAAATATTCCAGTTTAATAATAGAATTAATCATTAAATTCTTGAATTACTTTCTCATGATTTATCACAATTGAGAAGTTGAAGAACATTTATTTAGTGTTGAGTTTATGAATATTAAGATTGATTGTGATAATCGTTACTTTCTTGCTTTATAGGAAATAAGAGAGAGAGAAGGAAGAGTGATAGGAACCAAATAAAAGAAGATTGATCTTTCTAAAAATGGCAGATTTAAATGATCTTGGAGATCTAAAAGGTCACATGGCTATTCATTTACTAGAGAGTCTCTTGGAAAGAGGAAAAATAACATAAGAGCAACACGATTCTGCTAAATAAATGTTTGAGGCACTTCATTCTACAATTGTGAATTCATTCAGCAATCAAAAGCAGCTACCTCTGAAGCTGAAGAAGCTTCAAGTGGATTTAAAGTAAAAAAAAGATTAACTAGATTAAGACATTCGACACTAGGAAGAACTTGAAGGGAATGTGAAGGCTGTGGCAATGGAGATTAAGAAACAAGATTAGGAAATAGAAATGCATAGCAGAGTTGTGGACTAAATGCAAAATGAATATGATAAAAATTAATCTTCTCTCTTTGAAAAAGTACTCTATGAATTCTTAGTTGAATACAAGAAAAAACGATATTTTGAATGCATTGTCAGGAAATGAGCATCTAAGAAGAAGAGAAAGGGATCAGACAAAAGATTTAAGTTGAAGAAGAAGGATTGAAGCAGCAGATAGACAGACTCAAAGATGATATACTCAAGAGATAAAATAACATCGAGTTTGAAAATAAGTTTCTCGGGGAACAAAAGCAGAGAATCGAATTGTTACAGAAAGAAAACGGAGAGATCCTGAATGAAGTTTCTGAAAAACAAGGAGTGATTCTTATGGTATGATATTTGCAGAGAAAAGTGTAGATTTTCGTTTAATAATTGTTTTGTATTGAGATAAAAGATGAACCAGTGAGATTTCTAAAAAAAGCAGATATGCTAGAGTCTGCTTGTAGATTAATGGATAAGGATCTTGAGGACGTTACGGAGGAGATAAACAAGAAGAATAAGGGAATTTAAGAGTAATTAGCTAGAATTACAGAGCTACAAGAGAGAAACAATGAATATGTTACTAAAAATAATGAAGATTAGCAAAGAATTAATGAAGACAAGAAATCAATTAAAAGTTTAATGGATGGAATCAAAGAAACTAGATTAGTTCTCGAAGAAAGGCTTGCAGAAAGATACAAAATATCAATTGACATTAAGGCTGTTGGAAAGGAATGCGCCAACCGTGGAGAGCTACAAGACACGATAAGGAACTAAATTGAACTCACAAAAAAGCAGTATAAAAAGCAAGAACATGTAAAGAAGCATTTCAATGATGGGATCCTTCAATAAGAAATGTCGATTGGGAAATATTAAAAAGAAGCTGAATATGTTCTTTAGGAGATTAAAAAATTGCAGTCAGAAAATTCTGAGTTACTCGATGAAGCTAAGTTAACGGAATTCAAGGCTAGACAAGTTGTTGGGAAAAACTCAGAAAAAATATCTTAAATGAATCAAGTAGAAAAGTAAATAGTTGAGCTGGACACATAACTCAATCAGCAATAGTAGTTTGAAATGGCTGCTTCGAAAAAAATTAAAACTCTCACAAATATGAGAGAATCAATGGCTAGAAAAGCATCATAAGCTATGTCAGGTATTATATTATTTTTAAGTGATTTATTGTTATGTTCATATTTTTGGTGTTAATTGATTACAGAGGTGAGGGAAACGAGGGAAGAGTTGAAGATCAAGGAGCTAACGATTCTTGATTTAATGAAAAGACATTAGGAGACAGAATTCAAGTTAAACGCTGTGAAAGCACTTTATGAAGAAGCTAAATCAGCTAGGAATAAGTATGTCAATATGATCTAAAATAGTTCCTAAGAGCTAGCAGAATTAAAAGAAAAGATTAAAATATCATAAAACGAACTTGAAATACTTAAAAATGAGGCTTAAGAAAAGACACAGAGCTTATCTTAATATAGCCATACGTTATAATTAAAAGTCAATCTTCGAGATAGAGAAAATACAAGGCTCAATAAACTAGAGTTTCAGAAAGTGGTAACAAAATAATTGATAAGAAATCAAAGCGAATCTATTTTGAAATAATCTTTCTTTTTTCACAGGCAAAGAAAAAAATAGTTGACTAAAATGTGAACGAGATAGAGAAATTGAACATGACGATTGGAATCTTAGAGAAAGAAATGGGTGTTCTAAGGAAGAAGTATGAAATCGGTCAAGAAAGCAGAAATTACACTGGTGTGCAATTGATTGATCGAAATGATGAGTTATGTGTGCTTTATGAGAAATCTAATATTCATGAGAAGATTCTAAAGCAAGGGGAGTTTGAGATTAAAGACACGCAAGATGAGTAGCGCATGATTTAAATTGAGATCGATGAAAAAAAGAGGCAAATAGGCAATGCACAAAAATAGATTGATTTTGTACCTAAACTTGCATAAGAAGTTGTCGATCTGAAAGTGAGTCTCAAGATACACAAGGAAGAGTATTATGTTCTCTCAGATAAGCTCGAAGATCCTTCGAATCCTGTCAGATGGCGGTAATATTTATTCTCAATGAAGTTAGGAAATAGAGGAATTTTGTATTTTTAGTGAACTCGGAGGAGAAGATCCAGACAATGAGTCTCTAGAAGCACGAATTGATGTGTTTGAATAACGGTTGAATAAGAAAAAAGAAGAGTTACTTGAGAAGGATCTTATTTTAGATGAAATCAACAATTTAAGTGGAAAGCTGCGATCAGAAGCATTAGATAATCGCTAAGTGACTTTAGAAGTTACAGAAAAACTCAATGAATTTTAGTTTAGACTTAAAAAGATCACTAGGTAAATGATGGCTACTATTTCAGAGCTATCTATGTACCAGGCGATGGCCATCAAACTCCAAAAAGAAAGGGAAGAAATTTCTGAACAATTAGAGATCTCTAAGACACGTGTTTAAGACTCAAAACCACCGACTATTGAATCAGAACTTGATTACCAGAAACTTATCAGGGATCAACTGAATTACTCCGAACAGCGAAAACTTCGTCTTGAGAAGGAACATATGGAAAAGAATTTCCCTCCATTCGCTACCAAAACAACAGCAGAACACAGAGTAAATGCATATGTCCCTGATGAGATTGGTATCCCCAAACCTTACGGTTCTCATGCCCCTTTCAAGCCATCTACCCTCGTTAATCAATTGCGTCATTATAAGAATCCAGTAGTAAAAGATATCGAGATTTGAATAAAACAAGAAAAAACAAGGAATATGCACAAACAAGAAATAAAGAATTACTCCTTTTATTATTTAAAGCACAATGTTTTACTCAAAAAGAGAAGATTTATTGCATTTAGTTTATATTTTTGTTCAATTCTAATACTGATTGCCTGCATCTGTTTCACTTATTAGTTTAGGAAGAAGCCTTAAAAGAATAAGCTCTATTGTTTCTTTTATTGTTACTATTTTTAGAACTTAGTAACAATTCATTGTTATCTAGCTAAGTTGCCTATGCACTAACTGGCCTTGCACTTTATTAAAACGAGTTGCTTCTTTCTCTCGTGCAAGACAATCGCATTGTTAGATTCATTTGATCCTTTGCTGTTGTTTTCTCTGCTGAAAGCTACATCGAGTTATTTCTCTTATTTCTAAAACCTTGCTGTAAATTCTGCCAAGTATCTCTTTAAAAACAATTGAATAATGTAAATAAATGATTCGAAGCTAATCTACTATTTTACCTTTAGAATGAGTGAGGTATGATATCATAGGTCCGCAGAGTATCACGAAATTTAAAGTCTGGATGATTTCTCCAATGATGAGACAGTTCTACAGATCCTCCGTTATCGATGCAAATATATTTGTCTCTGCCGCTTCCATCACTTTGATAATTTGATAGTCTTTAGGTGATTTTGGATGATTCTCTGTAGCGGTGAAATTTATTCTTGGAGAAATTCTTTCGATCAGTGAGCTCAATTTTTTTAGGAATTAATGCATGGAGCTGATCTTAAGTGAGCAATCCACCGTTGATAATCTTGATGTAGGAATCTCTGCCGGTTCCATCACAGTTGTAAAAAACTGTTTTGCTAGAAACTGGAGTGGCTTTTGGAGCAAAACTCATTTTATTTAAGTAAATAAGAGCTTTTTTAAGGGCGAGCTTGTCAAATAATAGAAAAAAAGTCGTTAGAATTAAGATTATTTTTATGAGTTTCAGTTTGATCCAGTAGTAAAATATTAATTGGCTCAAATATTTAATTATCTTATCTAAAACCTTCTAAAATTATTTATCAAAATAAAGTAAGCCTTATGATTAAGAAATGATTCATTTGATAAGATAATTCTTTAGGTAATGAAGATAACATAAGGGTTAACAACTATTACTTTACTTTAATAAGAAAAATAAAACTAATTTCTTTTTGAACTTTGAAAAATCCCTTGAAGTTGTTTTTTAAAGTGCATATCATTTGAGATTGATCAAGACAAATCAATAATAAGAAAATAGAGAGGGAAAAATAAAAATTCAAAGAATCCTACTCTGATATTTCTAAAATGATTTTATTGAAAGGAGAATTCAAATAATAATTATCAGAGAAAGAGTTGAAAGAAAGAAAAGGTTAATTATTTCAAAAATACTATCCTTCTCAATCAAGACTTCCCAGTAATAAAGTAGATTTGTTGTTGAAAATTCTAACTTTCTACATACTGCAAATGGATAATTATGTTTTTCATGTTATTTATTTACTTAAATTCATTTGAAAGCACTCTAAAAATAAAGAGGATTTTTAAAAATAAAGAGCTACTAATTGTTTATGAGTTTTTATAGCTTTGAAATTAATTCACAGAGC
>Ga0302271_10001693_pt1 | contig 20905 bp, 9 predicted proteins | sample III_Bog_N1_1_FD_198767 | JGI IMG/M metagenome (GOLD analysis project Ga0302271, IMG submission 198767) | Peat permafrost microbial communities from Stordalen Mire near Abisko, Sweden - III_Bog_N1_1 | ecosystem: Environmental > Terrestrial > Soil > Wetlands > Peat | place: Sweden: Abisko... | reverse complement strand
CAATAAATGACAACTTTCGAGGCAAACACCAATGTTAGTTTAACAAACGAAGTCATAGCAAGGGAACAGCTAACGACATCCATCCTGGATTTCACAACCAAACAATAATTTTAATCGGATTAAATAACTAATATACAATCGGATATTACATTGATAAAGTTATTGATAACGAGGATGCAGTGGAGATATCATCAACATAAATCAGAACCAAACTTCTGGTAGTGCAAGCGAAACAGCGACGATAACTGAACTGTAAACGACAGTCAAGGCAATAACGGACTGCACCAATTTGTTGAAAACTTAGATCACAAACATCTTAGCCACAGAAAAGATAGATGCTGCTAACATTACTCAAAACACACTGATATTACCACAATAAATAATCAGCTCATAACCATGAACAGTCAGCTCGCATTGCTGTAGACAGACGATGATGCTTCAAAATTAACTATAACATAAATTTAGCAGAGTATCACTCAGATTTAACAGAACATCAATGATTTGTAAACAATAAATCTTCCATAAATTCAAGCACAGATCACAACAATACAATCACAAGTAGCAACGTTGGTGGCAGATGATACTAACAATCAAGCCATAATAACTTAGATAAACTCGACACTGACACAAATAGCAGCACAGATTGTTTCGTTATAATAGGTTGATGTTAATCTTTAAAATTAGATTACAACATTATTGGCTTAGATAAATGCTCAGCAAGTATTGTTGACAACCTCACATACCGACATCGTCGCTTTACAAAATGATACGGAAACAAAAGCTCAAGCAAAAATATTATCAGATTAGATAACAGCACTAACATAACAGCTTTCCGATTAACAAATATCATTGGCAAATTTAACTTCATCTTAAACTTATGTGAATGTTGATTTTAGCAACTAATTAGTCGCACATAATACATCGATAATAAAAATCAGTACAAACATTACAACAATCTTAGCACAAATCGCGAGCATCTAAACATAGATAGCAGCTCTCTAAGCCTTAACTATTCCTCAATGTTCAGAACTGTTGGGTCAAATCTTCTTTTCTACTTTTCTTCGAATTATTTTCTATTTGTATTGAGTATATTCAGCATTTCATATTATGAACTAGTTATTTCTGGAGCAGAAAGCGAAAAACATTTGCTTTGAGTTCTCGAAGATGCTAAACACAAAGTGGTTCCTTACCTTGAAGTCATCGAAGCGATTGAGTAAGATAAACCTTGGCATATATCATTGCCCAAAGTTCTATTCGCCTGATCTACTCAAGCTATTCGGGCTAAGTTTCGATTAACATATTGTTAAACAGATTTTATATGATTACCGTTATAATTGGCTTGGAAATAATATTTACAAAACTTTCTAAATTATCCTTGTTTCCAGGTTACTATCTCTAACGCTGAATATACACGATCACAGCCACTACAAGATCTTAGACTTCTCTTCAAGTATCTTAAAGTGGTTTTTTTCTTTATCGCTGAATAGTTCGATTTAGCCTAGCTAGAATTGAGCTATCGCATGATCATGTGCATATTTCAAAACCTCCAGAAGCTTTCCTTACGCGAGATTAAGCTATTTCTGAGATTTTTACACTGAAGACAACCGGAATATGCAATAATATAACTAAGGAGCCATCAGCAGAATATCCCTAAATAAAGCAGCTGCGGGGAGGAATGAATCGCAACTTCATACTTAAATCCTATGTTTTCAGGCGATCGATCAAGAGCTTTTTTCAAGAATTAAACTCTTTTTTGCTTTTTGTTTTTTAGGAAACTATTTGATCTCTTCGCTAGTCTCGAATATCGCATTCAGAATCTAACTTTAAACCTCTTATAAGTCTGCAAGCTTGTAGGCATCTCCTCTTCGTTTGAAAAGATCTAATAACACAAAAATTACTTTTCACAACCTGGATTGTTAGCCAAACAGTTTTCTAAAACACTAAGAGAATCAACTATTCTTCAATTTTATTCATTTTCCTTGTGCAGATAAAATAACTGATTAGCTTTAACCTCCTTAAAACAATACTCTATTGCTTCTTAGTTCATTCCTCTTTTAGCTAAGGACTATCCTATTAGAAAGAAGGCTTAATTATGTTTAGGGTTGCATTTTACTCATTTCTAAGGTTTTCTTCATATTCTTCTATTTTGTTGAGTTCCTTGCTTACCGAAGCTATTTCAAAGAAATTCAAACTGCTAGAGGGTTGATCTTCACTGTGATTGCTAGTTCTACTAAAGCAGCTTCAAAACCCTATTATTCAATTAATAACTTAACCAGCTAAAAATGAACTTTTTATAGATTTGGATCAATTTCTTTTCATTTGGTAAAATATCCTAAGGCTTATTTTGTGTTCAACAGACTCAACGCGCATTTACCTTTTTAGTACAAAAGCTTAAGTACTCTTAGAATTTAGTTTTTATATATATCGAAAATTTCAATTCCGACATTTGTTTGGCCTTTTTTGAATGCTGCCTCTCCTTTTACGAGAAGTGGATTTTGATTTTAGTTTTCAAGGGCAAGCACTTCAAGTGCATAGTTATTAACAATTTCCCATTGAGACTTACATATATAATAGTGTGCTAAGGTTAGTTTCCAGGGAATATTTATTAATAAAAAAAATACAAATCTCCCCCCCCCCCTATCTTTTTTATGTTTTTATTTGTATTTTGTGAAAAAATCTAAACCAATAATGAATACTTATTTCCATTTTCTATCCATTAAAACATGTCATAACAAAAAAAGACATTCAAATATAGACAAAAAATCAAACGCAATAATTGATTCTACCAGAAAATTTGCATTTTGTACCAGAGCAGCAAATATACTCTCCGGAGTTACTATTGATATTACAGATTTAACCTGATGTTTTGCATTGGGTACTTGTAGCTGATTAGGAGCCAGAGCGCAGAGTCTTAGAGTTAGCCATGACTGGAGCTGAGACCAGAAGAGCAACAAGCAAAAGAACCAAGAAGTTTTTAAAGTTCATTTTTGTTGGAAAAATTGTTTTCTTTTTTTTATTTTCTTTTTTTTTTATTGTTTTTGAAGCATAAGAGTTGAACTGAGTCACTCTTGAACTTAAATTCAGCTAAAAGCGAGCGGATAATCTGTGGAACGTAAGGAAGATGATTTGGGTTCTTTGATTAATGATTTACAGCTTCACGTTTGTTTAATTACTTGATTATGAAGTTACAGATGAGTTTCTTTTCTTGTTTAATTGTGTAAAATATCTAAAATTATCAAAAACATTCATCAATAATAAAAAAAAAATAACAAAATTGCTATTAATTAAAGATTAGATAACTCATAAAATACTATTTCAATGCGCTTTGCCAATTATTCAGTTTCATTGAAATTCATTCTTGAATGCACCAGTAGCGCGAAAATTCAGTTTTATTGAAAATTATTTTTTACTTGATTTTTCTTGACGAAAAATGTTGTTTTCAAGGCAATTAAATGTGAATTAATTCTAAATAAGGTTGATCCATAAAAGAAAGAGATTCGAGTGATTCTATTAGCATTTAATTGTTAAACCAGTAATATTGGAGCAAGCTGATGAGTATAGAGAAAGACTAATGGTATGCACATAGATTATTTAAAAAAGAAAAAGAAAAAGATCTTATATTAATTCAAAAAGAACTTTGAAAAAAAAATTAAAACAATTGCTATCCAAAAATGAAACTGTAATAAGAAACAATTTCAACATTTTACAATTTCGAAGTATTAATACAAATTAGCATTCATATTAATATTTTATTTTTGTAAATGGCTCTGCTAAAATGAGTGTTATCAAATAATTTTATTATTTTCAAATATTTCGTTCAAATAGCAGTCATAACCAACTATCGAAGTGAGAAAACTCTAAAGGTATGTTCTTTCTCTGTGTATTATCTTCGCCTGCTGACTCAAGAGCTTTAGAAAGAAGTTTGATAGATCTGATCAGGAAGGATATTTACAAAAAGCTGCTCCTTTGTATTTTTGGAAGAGCTACAAACAAAGATAAACTCCAAGATCTCCCTCCTGAAGTTAGATAGCATATTGAAGGATCAAAGAAGGGATAATTCATTGTTGGTTGAGGAGAAAAACAGAGCTTAGCTGTTGAAAAACCAGCTTTTATTTTCAACGTAGAATATGTTTGCTGGTATCTAAACCGAGTTGGTTGTAGAAGTTCAAATATATTAGCAGCATTATTATTTTTAAGAAGAGAGTTCACTTGTTTTCCTATTTAAACTCTGATTTCATATTTTCCTGAGAGTAACTCTTCTCCCGTAATGCATATCTTCTTAGGTTCGAAACAAGAAAATAGTCCTAAAATTTGATTAACTTTCCTCAAATCGAGAGTATTTTTAATGGAGAACCACACTAATTTAATGTGTTCTTATTAGCAATTCTTTTATTATCTATTTCCCTTTGAATAGAAAACAGATCTTAGGCTACTTCTTCGAAGTGATTCCTGTACTTCACCATAATAAAAACCATCACATTATGTGAAAAAAATCCCAAAGATCACTAATTTAATGCACGTTTCGGTTTTCAGATTATTTTTTCTGCAAATAATTTCATTTTTCTTCTGTTGCTCCTCTCATAAGGATGTTTTTGGAAAGATGTAAGAAATTCCACAAGAGAAAACCAGTATATTTTTACATTTTTTATAATAATAAACCCACAAAGGAGAATACAATAGTAAAAATAGCTAATAATTTTATTATTAAATAAACCCCTTAACCATTTAAAAGCTCGGTCTTCTTGCTGGCTGAAATATACAAGAAATCAGACTGGCTGAATGAAATAAAGGAGAAGAAGTAATATCTAAGTGTTTTCTGACTAGCTCTGTGCTTTTACTTTTTCTTTGATCAATCTGATTTAAATCTATTTTCCTTTATCTTGTGTGTGTGTTCAGTGATTTATCAATGTTTAAGCAATAAAAAAACAAATTAATTTTGAAAGAAAAACAAACACACAAAGTACATCAAAGCAATAATCACTTGAAGTCAATATTTTGGAAGTATTCATTAAGATAAAATGGCTTAGCGAATAGTAGCTGTCAATTATGAGATCATGGATGTCGGAAAAAGAATCAAAAAGTACCATTAATTGACTTGAGCCCATTGCAGAATATGATCTATTTCTAATATTTCTTAAAATATGCAATCACACTAGCTGAATTATCCATTTTTTATGTTGAAGATCGAAGAAGAAAGTCGTGTGGCAATTCACAATAGATGGAGAAGCTCACACGATAGAGCTAACTGCTTCTTTTGCAAGAGGGAGAAGAAAAATCTTCCACAACAAAGAGCTCATCCACGAGAAGACACAGTAAACACATAAGATACAAAAAGAGAGATTCCATAGGATACTTACTTTTAATGGCTTTGGTGTATTTTTTATGTTATGGATGATAATGAGTGCCTTTGGATTTGCTTTGTAGGCTAATCGAATAGCTAGATTTTGCGATGCAGATCGGGAACAATATGCTGAATATCACACAGTAGAAGGAGAACTTTTTTCTCCGAATCAATAACGTTCCCTTCAATCTCATTAATTCATGTAAAATCAGAAAGCAGCAGAAAGTGAACAAGGGGAAGGGATTTGATTCTCGCATACGGCATTAGAGGCGTTGTAGGAAATTATTTGGTTGTGCTATTAGAGAGCTAGTTACGAGGAAAGAAAGACGATGCTGATGGTGATGAGGGACTTGGCATCAGGTCTAACGCAGTTGTGAGGAATCCTTATGCTTAGAAGCTAAGCGCTAATTTCAGTACGAAGCCTAAAGTCATAGACTAGAAGAAAAAAGCTGATTTCGATGATTTCAACGATTTCTAAGGTGGACAAAACCAACAGCAATAAGAGAATGAATTCGCTGGATTTAATAATTTCAATTTCTCAAATTTCGATAAGCCTGCTGAAGCGTAAAATCCTTGGGAAAATAATAATGCATAGAAGTAGTTTGGATAATAGCAGTAGAATTTCAATAAGAAAGCTGACTTATTGAGTGATGAAGAAGATGAATCTGTAGTTGCCAAAAATGCATAAACTCAATAGGCATAGTAGTTCTAGATATTGCAGCAACAAAGAGTAGTTTAATAACCAGTTTAATAGTTTACGTAGATGGAAAAACAACAGCAAAGACCAATGACTAATCTACTTGACTCTGATTCAGATGACGATGTTCCACCTGCATAACAACAATAATAATAGTAATAATAGCCTAAACCAAACTAACCTTAATAGGTTGGGTAATATCCGTAATAGCAATAATAATAATTTGGATAATAACAATAGTAGCCATCATTGCAATAGTAATAATAACTCCCAGTGTAATAATAATAACAACAACCTAAAGCTGACCTACTAAGTTTATATAACAATAGTAATCAACAACAATAGCCATAATCATAGCTAGGGTATTCTAACAATAACAACAAGTAAGCATTTTTTTTCTTCTTCCAATTCCATAATTTCTAATAAAGTCTTATTGTTTTATTAGTGGAGCTATGTACAACAACACCAACAACTAGTATGGAGCTGCTACCAATCCCACATAAGGCTACTAGCAATAACAACCATAGTAGCAATATCCATACTAATAATACAATCAACAAGGTTAAAACTAATTACAGCAATAATAAGGTTATGGTTAAAATCCTTATGTTCAACAGCAGCAACCATAATAAAGTTAACAGTTTACTCAACCTTAGCAGGTAAACTATGGATAGCAATAGCCTTAGTATGGCTAATAACCATAAGCTGGATATGGGCAAGCACAATATGGATAAAAGCCACTTGGAAATAATGGGCAGTTTAATCAAGGAGGATATGCTCAATAAGCACAGCAACAATACCAATAACCACAGCAACAGCAATAGCAACCGCCATAGCAATCTAAGACAGCAGCTACTTCTAACCCATTCGATGATTTATTCTGAATAGGTTTTAATTATCAAAAGCAGAAGCAGAATATGTATATTTATATTGTTAATATAATTCACAGCCATTAGGCAGAACTATTTTTTCAATCAATGAATGGACAGATAAATGAGGGAGAAATGAAAGAAAACAGTAAATGGGGTTGAATGTTTGTAATATTTAAGATATGAATATCTGCTAAGAAATATATTAATATTTCCTCCTTTTTTTTATGTTTGAAATCTCGAAAGGAGTGGAGTACATATGAAGATTAATGTGTAAAGAAGGATTAAATCATATTGTTTGTTTGTTTTTAGAAAAAGAAAAAAAGAAACTTTGTGGAGTAATTAATTAAAAAACACACACAAGTCGAAAGAAGAAAGAATAATTCAAAAAGAAACAAAGAAATCTAATTTCCGCTGGTTATTCATACACATAGGAGTACAGTATCAAGAGAAAAATAGATCAGCACTGATTGGTTACTAATTGATGAAACAGCAGCAGCAATAGCAGCCTGCCTAGCACAGAAATGCTGTATGCAAGTTATATTTATTTACATTATTAAAAGACTGCTGTTCGATTGGTTTGATTGAATGTATTTGTGTGTGTTCTTCTGTGTTACAGATGAAGAAACTCAACGGGAATGTGCAGAGATAGTAATAATAATCACTTGGATCAGCAATCAACAGTATTAGTAATCACACAGCTTTAGCTAAGAAGATATCCCCTGGAGGTTTCACCCAATAGTTTATGCTTCAAGATGTCCTACAGGTAGTACTGGGTGTGTGTATTTGGATGTTTCATTACTAAATGTTGTAATATATTCATTTGTAAATATGTTGATTTACAGGAAGGAAACAACGTTGATTACAGGTACTAGAAGAATGGCTATCATAGTCGTCAAGAATAATCATCACCGAATGAGAATGTAACTACCCCTTGGATATATCCTTAATCACAAGATCCAGCTAGATAGCTTACAGAGACTATTTCGAAGTAGATTCTAACTTCACTGAAAGTCAATGCATACGAGAAAATGGATTGCTTCTTGAGACATAAATCAAGCAAGAATAGCATGTAAAGATTATTAGAAAGAGCAGAGAAATCACATCATATGGGAAAAGTTATTTTAGCATATTCAAAGTGACTTACTGTAGTTAATTGTTATTTTTGGTATTATTACGGTTAGAACGAATGGCGAGCCTACTACTGAGGAGATTATTCAGAAATCAACTTAAAATGCATGCCAAGATTGCGGTTGTCCTTCTGCTTCTTCGTTAAATGGCATTAATTCCGATCAGTATTACAGCACTCCTATGAATAATAACAATGCAAACTATTTGAGTCCATAAGGATCTATTGGATCATCATCGTCTTCATCTGTAGGAGGAGTTATTCAATAAGCATCATCGTCATCTTAATCATCTTTGAAAGCACCCTCACCTATGTTAGCAATCAAACCAAAAGAAAAATTATCTTAGGATCAACCTAAAGGAATATCCTAGAATGGAATATAACTATAAGGAATAGGATAGGCAAGAACAGGTGTTCCTAAAAACCGCAGTGTGCATATTCTCTAGAACGCAAACTATCAACAACAAAGCATGCAAGCATAATAATAACCTAAATAAGCATTCTATGGTGAGCATCATAGCTAGCAGGATTTCTCGACATTATTCCCGAAATCTCTGTAGTAAACTGCGAGGGAGAATTTCTATGAGAGATTCGTGGAGACAGCAGATAAGCCACAAACAGCTACATTGATTAATCATAATATTGATCAACCATCGATTGTTGGGTTTACTTCTTCTGCTTAGCCATTCTCAGCTGGTTCGACACACGAGTAGTTCTACAGCTAGTTGAAGGATAATAATTAAGAAGGTTAGAATAGGAATATTGTTGTGAATAATTGCTACCCTGAGAGGAAGATACGAGCACATAGTCATTTTACTTAACCTTTGGAAATTACGAAGTAGCAGCAGAATGGATATCGGAGAGGATAAGGGATTTCTAAGAATTTGGAGTTTCAACCAGGGATTTTTGAGGATAATGTAGGATAGTTTAGTTCGAATTAAAACGGAGTGATTCCATTGGAATTGCTTGAAGAGAGACACTAGAAATAACTTGATTAGTTTAGATTACAAGCAGAACACTACGATCCAAGTAAACAAAGGGATAATATATCAGCAAAATACTGCGATTAGTGACACTTTTCTAACATTAATTGCTGTTGTTTTTCTTTAGGAAAGCTACAATGGAGTGTGAGTGAGAACCACACACCGAGAAAGCCAGTAACGATTGATTTCTAGAAGTTCTAAAAGCATCAACACTACCAACACCACAACCAATCAGATCCTGTGCCTGCTGAGGATTCTTCATCTGGTATCTCCAGGAAGTTAGAATCTGAGAGGAAGGTTTCCTAGGATAAAATCTACCAATATCAATAGGACATTTAAGTCTATTAAGCTGAGTTACTGACTGTTAAAAGAGAGCTAGAGTCACTCTAAAACTAACAGACAACTGTATGCGACATGAACATGCTGAATGCTTAGCTGGAGAGTCTGCAGAATGTGTTTACTGATAAGAAGCGGTAATTGGAAGCGGAAATAGAACAGAGTAACCAAGCGCATACTCATCTGAAGAATAAGTTGCAGAAAGCGAATATCCAAGCGACAAGCATGAAGAACATCATTGAGAATCTGACAGCGTAGAATACACTACTAAGGCAGCAATTACAGAAACAGCAACTACAATAGCAGCAGTAAGTAATAACTTTTTTTGGATGTGTTTAGTGTTTTGGAGAATAATCATAAAATGTTCTGAATCCTTGAAAGTGTGTTGAAATGTCGTTTATGATATTTGTTTTGATAATAGAACTTCTTTGGAACAGAATCAGGCGAATGAGAGATTGAAATAAGAACTAGATAAGAGGGATTAGATCATAGGATAACTAGAGAAGAGAATTGAAGAACTTAATGGGAAAATAGAGGAATTGTAGGGGTAGTAACAAGAGTTTCAGGAAGTTATTAATGAATAGAAACTAAAGAAAATCGAAGAGAATCATGCTGATGATGATAAGAAGGAATAGGATGTATAATAAGGGTAGCAATATTTGATGGAGATTGAAGAACTCAAGAAACAGATTGAGAAGTTATCGTAGGATTTGAGGGAAAGTGAAGAATAGCGATCAGGTGTTAATGTCGAGCTTAGATAGACTAAAGATGAGCTCGGATAAGTTAAATCAACTGTTTAGGTTTAGCTAACTGAGAAAACAAATATCACTCAAGAACTTTAAGCCACTAGAATATCTCTTGAGGACATTAAATCACAGTTATCTGCAAATGATGTCTCTCTTGACAGCTCTAAATAGGAGATTTACGGTTTGAAGGAGTAATTCCAGAGAAAGCAAGAGGAAGTACAATCACTTCAAAGCGAAATTTAAAGGAATAGTTCTGAAAAGCAAAGTGTTGAAGATAACTTAAAATCAACGGTTCTAGCACTTCAAGCTGCATAAACAAAATGTGAGAGTAATTAATAGGAAATAGAAAATCTGAAGCAGCAAGTTCAGCGATAATAAAGTGATTAGTAAGATCTTCTGGATGAGAAAGAACGATTGATTCGGAAAAAAGTTGAAAAAGAAAAGAGAGTTGATGAACTTGTGTGCGAGAATGATAAGATATCTGAGTTATACGATAAGGCTAAGGCTGAAGTGGAGGCATTGACACTACAGCTTCGAGGGAATGAAGAGAGAAATGAGGAGATTGAACGATTGAATGAGGAAATACGATTAGCAAGGGCAGATATTGAAAGGGAGAAAGAAGCGATAAGTAAGGAAAGGGGAGAATTAGAGGAGATTAAAGGAGGATAGTTAGCAGCGGAGAATGAATAGAATGGATAAATGGAAGTCCTAAAAAGAATTGAAAAGGAAATAGCTGAAAGAAAGGGAGAACTTAAGGAAATTGAAGGGGAATTAGAGATACAGAGGAAGAATTTAGATGAGGTGAAACTGTAAATAGAAGAAGGAGAATCAGCATTTAAGGCATTAACTTAAAATCATGAATAGTCTTTGTAATAATAATCATAATAATAATTTGCTGAGGTTGAGATTATCCCTGCTGCTGAAAGAGAAGACAACTAAGGTAGCTCTAATAACAATACAACGACTGTTTCGAACAGTACAATTAGCAACAGTAATAGTTAACTCCCTTTAGTCGGCAGTAATCGGGTATCGAATAGTAGCAGTGAGAGCATTAAGCACTGCTGTGAAGGAGCGACATAGCAATAATAATGTAATGCATGTATTAAGAATACCTATAGAATGCAGTAATATAAAGAGAAGAAGAAATAATATAGAGAGAGACTGAAAGCGAGTGAAAGTAAGTTATGTGAATTGTAGAGAAGAGTGAAGGAAGAAACAGGTGCGTTGAGGAGTAGAATTGAATGTTTAGAGGAGGAGTAGAAGGGTGATTAGAAGGAGTAGTTGTAGATTAGAGTTGGGTAGAAGAATTTAGATGGCGGTTCGATGATGGTGAAATTGGAAGACAAGGAGAAGGAGATAGGGAATTTGAAGGAGGAAGTGAGGAATTTAGAATTAACAGTTGTTAGTTTGCAGTTGAGAAATGGGTAGTTGGAGGGAGAATTCGAGAAATGTTAGAAACTACTGAGCGAAACATAGGAAAAACTCAAGAATGTTGATGAAGAATTGAGGGTTTGTAAGAGTGCGACAAAGGAGAGGGAAATAAAGGATGCATTGCAAGGAAAGGTGAAGAAGAGTGATTAGGATGGTTCAGATGATGAGTTAGCTGAGAAGGAATCGGAGATCGAATCATTGGAGGAGGATAAGAAGTTGCTTTAAGAGGAACTTACCTAAAAGGATAATTTGATCTACGAATATATGGATGCAATTACAGCTTTGAAAAAGGAAATCGCTAAGATACAAGGGGATGTAATTGCTAAGGAAGAGTTGATGAAGGAGAAAGATAAATTACTTCTTGAGAAGATCAGTGATAAAGAGAAGTTAGGAGAAAGATTTTCGGAGATTCATGAAAGGAATAAAGAACTTGAAGGAACAGTTGAATAGTTGAAAGAGTAGCTACAAACATAACAGATTGAGTTGGATAAGGTTAAGGAATAGCTTGCAGAGAAGGATATGAAGATTTAATCAGGAAATATCAGCTATTCAGGTGGAAATGCAGTTTAAGGAGATATGCAACTTAGTGGCTAGAGCAGTGTCCGCTAAAGTATTGGAGAAGAAGAACTTAGAAAAATCAAGGAGGAATTCTTTAAATTTGAAGAAGCTTTAAAGACACAGCTGAGAGGTTATTAAGAGGATGGGAATAATAATAATGGCAATGATGGTAGGGCTTAAGATGAAATGAAGAATGCCAGTAGTCCTCTGAAAAATGATGGATAGGTTAATACTTTATCGAAATAGGAATTACTTGAGTCTGCATAGGAACAATTAACATTGATCTCAAAGTAAATCTAGTAGTTATAGGAGGAGATAGCTTAATCATAGAATTAGCAAGGATAAGAGATGGAAGCAGATATATCTACTCAATAGACATAGCAGATATAGGGTTTGAATTTAAGTGGAAAACCACTTGCTAGAGCTAGATTCCTTGTTTCGTAGACTGCTAGTTCAGAAGATGAAGAAGATTAAGTTAAGAAGTTAGATGATAGGAATCAGATCGATCAAGGCAATTCAAATCAATGTGATTCAGGAACTAACAACGCTATTGGGTTTGACTCAAAGGAAAAGGAGGATTTGTTGTTTCAATTAGAGGAACTTAAAGAAACTTGTTAGCTAAAAGAAGAGAAGATTAATAGATTTGTTGAGGAGAGCTCGCTATTCTCAGTGAAGATGTCGCAGCGAGAAGAAGAGTTTAATTAGCAAATCGAAGACAACGAAGCGTATTATTTGAAACTGTTAAAACGAAAAAACGACGAATACTCCGATCTCTCTAAGGAGTACGAGTCTCTCTCAGATAATTGTGCTGCACTCAATGATAAGATTGAGAATCTTCAAAAACTATAAAAGGAATCAGCAGTGGGAGATAAAAGTATTACAAAATCAGATACATAGTGCGAAGATTAATCAGAAATAGATTGAATATATTAACATTAAGGCGTTTGAAACTGCATAATTCTCAAAAGATCTAATATTATTTTTACCCAAGGAAATATGCAGGTAATCATACTGCTTTCTTTTACAATTTCTCGAATAATCTAGCAATCAAGAATAGTATTTAAAATGTTTTCTCAAAGAGAAACACGTCAATAAGCTAAAGAATGCTAATGGCAATCATTTACAATTATATTTTTTAGATATCAGTTTTATGTTTTGTATATTTGTTTCAATATGAATTCAATAAATCACAGCTGAATTGTGTGTGGGATATTTTCAGTATTAAAAATAAAAAATAGTGCCAAAAGTGGTTTATGCATTCCAGTATAATTTGTTTTGGTGCCTCCTTTTATTTGCAAAGTAAAAATAAAGTTTCAGAAGAAGAAAAAATAATCAATTCTTTAAATGTTACAACAAAAATAAACTAAACAAGTAGAATAAACCTTCTTTTGAAGAAACGATGGGATAACAGATGAATATAATTGTTTATTTTTGATTTTTCACCAAAATAGCCTCATATTGTTTTAAGAAATCTTAATTTTAGTGCAAAATGCTCTCTTCTGATTCATCAGATCTTGTTTCTGAGCTCATTTTGATCTAATTATTTCAATAAAACTAGCAATCTTGTCAGGAAATACCTGATATTGTATTAAGAGATTTATGTGAGGATAGCACAGATAGTAAATAGCAAAGCTAGTGTTTAAATTAGAAAGATAAATGGAGAGACGTCTGTTTAAATGTACGTGTAGTATATCCCAACAAATAATAGGCCGATGGAGTAGACGATATTCAGTGTTGATAAATTATATGCTAATTTAAGGATCTTGAGGTTTCCTTGATTCATTCCCATTAGCGTCATAATAAATTGAACACCCAAGAAAATATTTCCAAGTATATTTAAAAATAACATGTACCAGCTGCTATTGAAGGAATTTATATAAATGAAGTACGTCATTTCACAGGCTAAAGCTAGGACCATAACAATGGCAATTATTAGAAGAGCAGTTTTTACACGTTTTCTCATTTCTCCGTGGAGAATGCGACTAGCTTCGATGACTTTTCCTGTTGAGATAATGTCTGATTGAAACTAAGGATTAGCTCGGGAGAGTGGTCCTAAGATTAATTTATCCACATAGTCAGAAGATAAAAGGTGCTTAGTTCTTGGGATATCGCAAAACTGAAGAGGAATAGAGTCATAGATTTCTTAAAGGGCAGCTAAGGAAGTAGTAGCGATTCCTTCTTAAGAAAATGCGTATACTCCTAGGGAATCTCTGGGGATTCGAAAAGCACAATAGACACCTACTGGATCAAGGAAGAGACACGATTTTTAGTTTGGAGAAGAGTTGAAAGCAGGAAGAGGTTGGGAAATGTTATTGATAGCTGAGATATGTTGTTGACCCTGTGAAGATGAAGAAGGATCAACTTGTTGCTAATAATCGTTAGGATTCTAATATTGGTATTCTTCGACTTGGTTGCTTAGAAGTGCTGCCATTTCAAAGGGGAAGGGAGAAAGATAGAGATATTTTGAATTGTATTTCTTGGATTGCTTTGATTATTGTAGTCTGTTTGTTAATGTGAAAAAAATTATTTAATTATTTAACTACTTCTCATGATCATTCTCCTGCAAAACCCAAAAAAAATAAAATCGTTTAATGTATTTGCTGTGTTAATCAAAGGATTTCCCTGATCAGCCAAATTCCTGCCCTGATCAGCCAATTAATAATCACTCCTTACCTATTCTCAAATTATTTTGGATTTGATTTTAATTTATAATAATTCTTTTTTCTATGTTCCACTTGGTAAAAGATAAACTTGCTAAATATAGAAAAACAATCTAATTATATTTCTTTATCCTGCTTAGAAAAATCTACATGAGCAATTAAAACATATATTTCACTTGCAGAACTCAAGAGTGAGAATTACAACAATCATCTTTCAGCAGAGATTCAATTATTTTCATATTATTCACATTTTAAAAGATATTATATTTCAAACTTAATCCCTTTCATTGATCATACAAATCCCAAACCACAGCAGCTGGATGCAAAGGTAAATAAACAGCTATTAGTTTATTAAAAGCGCAGATCTCATTGACTTTAGAGAATTTCCTTAGCAAACACCAAGTAACTTTTTCTAGTTTAAACTCACCGAATCCTATCTGTGTTAGATAAGGCAAGTATCCTTACTACTAATCGAATAATGTCAACATCTGTTATTTAGCTTAATTTGTTTCTTCTAGTGTGTTCAAAGCATCCAGTTTCATATGAATCGTTGAAAGCAACGGATTGTGTTTCAAAGACGATACCATCTTAGGGATTGCAAACTTATATTGCCAATTCAACCCGAAATTCAATCTCAAGTCTTCCAAGGTGTTGATCTTACAGATCATCTAAAAGAGCTTCCCAAAATCTATACTGGAATCATTTAATTTCAGCTGCAAGAACCTCAATGAACTGTGTGATTATGGTTACCCAAAATTGTTCTTTATCTCCATTAATATTTATCTATGTTGCTGATCCTTTCGAATATGTCTTGAGTTGACATTATTTATTCTACAGCAGTTACTCAACATCTTAAGTACATTGTGCATATCACGTTCGGCTTGTTTCTCGAGATTAATCTTGAGTGATTTCAAACCCCTTGGAAAAGTTGATTTTGTATCAGTTTTAAAAAGAGTATTTTTTAGCTTTAGATGCTTCAGATTCTCACAAGATGCCATGAACAGCGTCTGAATTGCTTCCTACTAGCTAGAGAGTCTAGCGGAGTGCTTAATTGTTAATGAGAGAATATTAGAGTTAGGTTCATAATATCTATGAAAATCAAATGAATTTTTAATATCATCTTTTTTCCCCTCTTTTTCAGTTGAGTTGTCCTTTTATTCTTGTAATTCTTTTGATCCTTGAAGCCATCCAAAATCACAGTGGAGTAACTCTAGTGTGTGCAGTGAAGGGAGTGTCTGAATGATACTCTTGAGATTTATCTACATTCCTTTGATTACTAACACATTGATATGAATACCTTAAGGCAACTGCAATTGATTTAAATCTAACTGCTCGGATATGCTTCCAACTCTCCCTAATCTTAAACATCGATTGGGTTTGTGAAGAACAAGGGATTTAGAGCTGCTGTTAGGAGTATTTGAAGTGTAGATATCATTGGTTTATTCAGAATTAGTACTATTCCGCATAATAGATTGATTGTGCTATCCTGAAACAAGAGACAATCTTGACAATGAGCATAGATCACTAAGAGATGAAGCTGATGAGATTTCTGAAAAACTCTCCTCGGAAGAACAAGAACTCTATCTACTACTGCTGATAGGTAGAAAAACATTGGATTAATCTTATTCTACTAGATTAGTTCCTCGATTCGTTGAAGGAATCACTGGATTATCATTTTGATAAGGAAGAATCTCTTCGATGGATTCATTTCTTTCGAGTACACTGCTAAACTAGGAAATTAGTTGATTCTGATAGATATCACTGCTGCTAAGAGTTCTGCTATTGCTTAATGTTGATTTCTGATTGTTACTTGAAATACTGCTAACTTCCTTATTATTGCTGTTTCTTTAGCTAATAGTATCTATGCTGAATTCTCCAAGACTATCTTTTTTAGTGGCTATCTTTCCAGCCTCGCTAGCTCTGGCAGAACTCATTCGCAAAAGCTACTTCCAACTCACATTAGAAGTATTTTCTTATGATGGTGTAGGCAAACCAACTTAAATAGGTGTTGTTGTTTAGTTTTCTTCTTATTTTGAGCTAAAATTATTCTAGACACCCTCACAGCCATCCGCATCCTTCCAGGTGATGGTGTGTCTAAGTATCTTAAGGAACTATTTGAGATTCTCAGGGGTGCTCATATCTACTTCAATATCAGAAATATTTCTAAATATCTCATCGAACATGGATGCATATGCAGGGAGCATTACAAACTTATTGATCCTCATTCTCAACCCTAATCTGGTTAAATTCCCTTGTTCTAATCTAATTTGCTTTAGATACTCAAAGACATAGCTTATATCGTTAGATTGCTGTGCATTTCCTGTTGCTTATTCGACGTTCAGTCTGAAGAATCTAAGAGTATCCACTGAAGGTTTCGGCATTAGCTCGAAGAAATCTGAAAGAAAAAGAAACTCCTTACGAAGCTTTACACTGATTGACAGATCAGCAGCCTGTATGCTGAACGCTTTCTTAAGTGTCTTCTGAAGTTCTGTAGTATTCCACACTTTGAAAATACTCAATTCTAGACTTAAACTTTTCAATAAACGAAGAGGGATTTAAACAGAATCTTAGTTAGAACTGCGATTAGAGTGCAAGGCAGAACAACATCCACTTTCATCTTCTTGACTACTGCTAATGCTACTGCCAATACTACTGAATTTCATAATACCATTATCACAATTTTTCTGGAAATTATTCTGAAAATATTTCAACAACGAAAGGATGATTTTCTCCAGCACTTTGACTCGCGCTGAATCGGCCCAGATGATTGAAATACCTTCCAAGAAAGGATTGCCATGTATGAGCTTGACTAAATCATCTGAATCAACTTAGCTGAGGGATTAGCTATCGCAGTCGATGACGATTTTTTTTCTTCTCAGAGAACTTACTCTTTAGCCAGCTGATAACAAAACTTCTAGTTTAGATAGTTTCAGAACGTTACTTTAGAACATTTAGCGTCAAATGAAGCAGAGTTTGAATTTAACGAAGGAATCACACTTAAAAAAGCAACCCAAATGCAGGATTTAGTTAGTTATTGCTATCTATTTTAATAGTATTTTTCCAATCTCAAAGCAGACACCCATTCGCTCTCTGATTAATTTATGTTTTACATGAAAAACCGCGAAAAATACTGAATAGATTTTAACATTGATGCAGATGAATTGCCAAACAATATTCATTTTAATTCCTTTTCTGATTGAGTTTTCCTTTAATTAAATGAATGAAAGCACTCATAACACATCTCTTCCTCCCCATCCTAATAATTTTTATCAATCTCACAAGAAGACAGAAACAATACAAATAATATTTTTTGTTTTTTAAGATTGAATATAATCCTGTAGAGATTAGTTTTAATCCACCCATTTCTGACAATCTAATAAAGGAGGGGGCTGAGTACTTAACTCATTCAGAGAACGGATAAAGCTAAATATCAACCAAACAGAGGTAAACCAAGCAAGAGACCAAGAAAGAGAAAGAGGGATATCTGCCATCTACGGCTCATTTCTTTTTTAAGTTATTGAGTAGCTTCCAAAATGGAGGAGGAGTAGCATGAATCTCAGCACCCAGCGTTCATGAAATTACTGAAGCGATATCAGCTTTCAAACCCTATCATGAGTATGGAATCCATCAATCAGCGAATCATCCTAGGATGCAAAGACGGATCGTTATAAGTCTTCTAAATGAACTCCGATAATAAATTCACCCTGCTCTTCAGCCAAATCGATGCGCATAAACATTCCTATGCGATCGGCATCCAATATCTTGATAAACCTAACATGCTAGTAGCTATTTAATCCCATAACAACCTAAATCTATCTAATAATTCTATTGAACTTCCCTTCCAATAACCTTCCCTATCTGACTCACTGCTAAACCTCCAAATGCCGATCTTAACTGTAGGGCTGTTTGATCGTAAAATCATCTTATGGGAAACATCCTATCGTATCTAAAAGGTCAATGAATCGACTATGTTCAATCATTACATTCACAATCTAGCATTGCACAATGGGATAGCGTTTGCTTGCACGATGAAGAAAATATATTGTTTGAATTTAGTCACTTTGTAATGTCTGAAGAAGCTAATCATAAACCATAGCAGCCCTAGGCATGATCTAAGCAATAGAGAATCATATTAATCTTCATTTTATCCAGTATTAAGTGATTTCATTCTCTCCGCGATTGATTCAGCTAATCATATTGTCGCAGCTGCAACGGATTACAGAGATCAACGATCAAATTCTATTGCTTTCTGGGATCTCAAGGAAGAGGAGGAGAAAGATACATCGGCATAACCATGTAAGATACATACATTCCACTTAGATTCCTGGTTTATTGATAATTAACGGCTTGTTTTAGGGGATAACAATGATTTTGACAATGGGGATACACCGATCTAACTAAAACGTTAGATTCCGCCTAAGAACAGCATCGATTTGGATTGTTTCGATATCGATGGGAAGCATTTGAAAGGGAACAATGGTATCTGGCATGGATCATCTCAAAAGATAATTCTTCGTTAAGCGAAATCCCTGGCAAATTGTCATTTCTCACGAATCTCTAAGTTGCAATTCATCAATAATGGATCCAAGCTGTTGTCGCTGAGTTTCACGGAATTGAATATCTGGAAAATTTCCTAAGGAGGAGCATATGATGATGCATCTCCTCATCAACCCTCAGATACTTTCACGATTTAGCATATATATTCACTTTCTTTTGGGACTTTCTTGACTTCGTAACTCCACGTAGAGAAGAACAACAACAACCCTTCATGCGATGCAGAAATAGATGGAATTATGTTGTTTTTGAAAAGCACAGTGCTGTAACTTAATGATTCGGGAAAGATCGTTTAGCAAGTGAATTTCAATGATAAAGCATAGATCGTGGAAGCAGTTTAATGGCAGGAATTGAAACTGAGTTTAAGTTAATTGCAGAAGCATGTCACAGACTTTGATGAGAGAGAGCATTATTAAAATAATTGGTATGCAATAGGGAGAAATGTTCCAGAAGATAGCTTGGAGATGGCGGAGAGCTAACTAGAGAGTCATGTCTAGTATAATTTATAGGTCTTGACGAAGAACTACCCTCATCGGGATCATTATTAATTGGTTTTCAGCAGTAGTAGTAGCAGTACTGCAGATGCACAAGCAGTACTTCAACCATAATACTTTTATTTAACAGTAAGAATCTATGTGTGTGTTAAGTGGGGGAAATGAAGGGAATATAGTTTTATTTGTTTATAAAATAAATTATTTGAATGATATGCTTTTTGAATCTACAGACATTTAATTAAATCAAGGAGATCTCCAGGAGATAGTTACCATTTCTCTCTCAGAAAGACAAGAAATCGTTTTCGAATAAGACAACTGATCATTCAGGAGACTCTTCACATTCAGAAGAGATCATTGAGAATAATCTTAGTAATTTCCTAGAAACCACAGGACCAAAGCTACAGTAGAGGTAATCTAAGGATTTTACTGAAAAACAGCCACTTCATCCAAGAAAGCTATCGAGTTGCTCAAAATCTACAAGTACAATAGCAGCGACATCAGTAGGAGCGACAGCATCAGTCTCACCTAAATCCACGTTCATTCCTTCTGTAACTCTCTTGCGTGATAAACTAAAGAAACTTGAGTAAACTTATAGTCCAGCTCGTTCTTTGCATTTCCTCTCCAGTCAACTTCGTCGTGCTTCAAGTTCATCTTCCCTTGCGAATGTACCTGCTTTACAGTTGAGGAATACACCTGCTGGGTCCTATCTCCGAAGCAAAACCAAGGCGATCAAGAAATAATTGCGAAAGTTTGCGAAAGTTGGACATCGGAATAAACGAATTAGATAACATCGACTCAAAGCATTTGCAGACAGAGTTGGAGGTAAGGATAACAGCGATGACGATGACGATGAGGATTAAGAAAAAGTGGAGGAGAGAATTATCGATGAAGAAGGTGAATTAGTACATTATCAAGATAAAATATAAGATAAATAATCACAGATTTAGCAGGAATAGTAGACACCTTTGTTGAAGAAGTAGTATGAAGATGCGTCAAAGATAGGAAGTGACTTAAGAACACAGAAACATGCTTTGGTGACTATTGATGAAGAACGGAATTTGTGTTTCTGGAGAGTCAATACTATTTCCAAGACTAAGACATAATAAA
>Ga0302271_10001692_pt1 | contig 20910 bp, 9 predicted proteins | sample III_Bog_N1_1_FD_198767 | JGI IMG/M metagenome (GOLD analysis project Ga0302271, IMG submission 198767) | Peat permafrost microbial communities from Stordalen Mire near Abisko, Sweden - III_Bog_N1_1 | ecosystem: Environmental > Terrestrial > Soil > Wetlands > Peat | place: Sweden: Abisko... | reverse complement strand
AAGAATTGACACTGTAGCATGATTATAACTCATCCTTTTTAGCCATTAAGTAAATCACCATGTTCTGATCATTGTAGAACATTATCGGCTTTACCAAATCAAGTCAGTTGATTCCATATCAGTACTGTTTGATTTAGTGTTTTCAGTGAGTGAATACAGATAATACAGAGATGTAAATGTATCGTCCATTATCTGTGCCTTCATGATGGAGGAAGTAGCCAGAAAATTATTAATATCCTTAAAACATTTCTAAAATCTGAAATAATACATTTTATGTTTTTTGTAAATGGTAATCGAGTAGAACAATTAAGCTATTAACGTTAATGATATTATAAATATTTAGGATTACAAACAACACAGCTAAGGAAACAGACACTATTCTGGCGTATCGAATACCAACAAAGTAGGAATAGTCGCTGATTTAAGCAGCAAAAGAGTAAATTGCAAACCAACATGCAGCGACAAAGTAAAAACCTGCGACAATATACCAGGGACTTATACCTTAGTTTACTCTTTGCATTTAACACTTATTGGCTGTTTGAGAATGATGGTTGCATCTAATTTAACATTTTTGTGTGAATAGTATTCTCGAATAATGCAATTCGATGGGACTTGGATTAAGAAACTACTTTGATTGTTTTAATTAAACAAGTAACTTATCATGGACATTCTCCCATTCAGTTCTTCATCATCCCTGACCAGATAAAGGTTTTTAATTAAATTGAATACTATCTTCTCCCGATTTACCTTACCCAGATAATCAACGGAGAAATAACTAGTTATCTGTCTATTTTGATTTTCACGTAATACCTAATGCTCCTTCGTAAGTTTATGCGATGATTCTTGGGCAATTAATTTCATTTGACACTGATAAACTAAAAACCATATTTGTTTTAACAGAATAAAAACTTCTTTTAATCTCCTTGGGATATTTAAAATATTTAAATTGTATTAGATAAATGTATGTTGTAAAATGAATTCGATTCATCTTTTTGCTTGATATAAAACACTTATTTCAGTTACTGTTCTAGATGTTCTAAAGAAAACTCTCAAGCTGCAAAAATAATCTTGATGGGGGAAACTCACACATATGACAGTCAAAAAATACTGGGCATACTAAAGTGAGTGTAATTTCTTAGATTTCTCAAATAATTTATTAATAGTTTTGTGCAATTTACTTTTCAGCGTAGTTATGATAACAGTTGACTTTTTGAATCCTTTCATGTGTCTTTTTGAATAACTGTGTCAAAGAAATATCTGCTGACAGTGTAAATTATAAATTTTATTATTTATCTTTTGTTTTTCTACATTAAACTATTTCAATGTAAGCTATAAAAGAGAAGGTGCTATTAAAATATATTTGTAATCTCAAAACTGAATGATTAGTGGGTATGACTAATTTGAAAGTGATAAATAATTAATATTTTTTTTTTACTTTTGTATCTTAATTATTTCCTTCTCACCACCCTACTACATCTCATATTATTTAGAAACCCCCCTTTTACAATAAAATAACTTATATTTTGTGTCAATTTTAGAAATAGAAAAAATGAAATATTTAAGCCTTATAAAAGATCTAAATGTAATGGTTAATCCTAAAGATTTGTTAGTATTTGATGAAACAATCAATATGTATTTGAAGAATATTTTTTGAAGTTATTAATAAAGTAATGACAGAGAAATGTAGAGATATTGTGTATTTGAAAACACAAGATAAGCTAAAGCAATATGATTGATTTCAAATATCACTCCTGATTAATTAATGTAACATATGGGTTGATGGGCTAATATTACTGCTCATTTCCATATTGTTGTTGTTGATTTGTCAAAGAAGGCTAGACAATCAAATATTCCTGCTAAGAAATAATTTGATTTTGCAAGAGAGTTTCTCCATTTCTAGATAAGCAGTTTTTTCTAGCTTTTGCATATCGACAAGATAATACTATTGAGAACACTGCAAAGAAGAAGCATCCCACTAAAGTCAAAATAATAGAATCTTGTAGAAGGGAGATCATACTTGATTCATCTTTCACACTCAGTGAACTCAAGTCAATGCAGTCAGATAGAGCCTAGTCTGTGTATATTCTTGAGCACTGATAGGTGATTATGTTGACACTCATATCATTGATGTAGTTCTCAATTGGAACTCCACTATCCTATAGAGGATTGCACAAACCTTTTCCCTTCTAATCTTTTAACGTATCAGTAATTGAACTTCCACTAACTTTTCCATTGTGAGATACGAAATATCCTAAGTATATTTTTCAAAAAGGAAATTGATTAAGATCACACAATGATTGCTTTTTTTTGGAACTATTAAATAGTAAATGATTTTGTACCACAATAAGATTCCAAATTAGAGAACATGAGACTGCTAAGAAGGGTGGTAATGAAATAGATAAGGCATATAAGTGTAATGATAGTCCAGACGGATCGTAATATGCGATTGATTCTAGAATTCAACCTTGTTAAGAGAGACAGAAACACAACAAGTGCTGTGATAATTGCAGATCCAAAAATTATTTCTTCAAGCCCGATGATAAAAGAGTATTAATTTGATATATAGCAAGCCCATACAACTGCTATTATGCAAGATGCCAAGAGCATTAGGGAATTAAGTGTAAATAGTGTGAGAAGGATCTTGTTGTGGTTGAGATACTCCTTTTGAATCAAATCAGACATGTCATAAGGCTACATTTTGGTATTGTTGTGTTGTGTACTTCCTTTAAGAGTTTAATACAAGTAATTAGGGTTTATTGTTGTTTTTTAAATTGTAATATTACAAATTCTGTGTAAATGACAAGCAAATAAAAAAGCAAAGAATAGCAGCCTGATCAGCGGCTATTATTGATACTTAAAGATTAATTTGGAATAGATTAGGGGAGAATTAGGAAGGTAATTAACAACAAAATAACATTTAAGGATTAAGGTTTTTTTTCCCACAATTTTTTTAAAATTCTAAGAAAATTCCTTAAATTTTTTACCTGACAGGAACTCCCTGCTTCTTTAGCAGATGGAAGGTATTTGTACTCCCCAAGGTACAGTTGTTGAGGTTGCTATTGATAGACTACATAGCCGTCAGTATTTTGTTAGTTGTGGTTCAAGCCAACTTGATTATCGGAGGATTATCTGATTATGTGTCTAATAGCTTATTATTGCATTAAACTTCATTTTTTATTGAATGTAAATTCTGTTTAAAGATGTTCTTGATTTTTTTAACTGTTTTGAAATTGGTGATGGCTAAGAAAATTTAGACAACTGACCCTAAGAATAGCTCCACTGAGTTACACTAAGAACACAGTGTTTTCTATGAATAAAGAATTGACACTGTAGCATGATTATAACTCATCCTTTTTAGCCATTAAGTAAATCACCATGTTCTGATCATTGTAGAACATTATCGGCTTTACCAAATCAAGTCAGTTGATTCCATATCAGTACTGCTTGATTTAGTGTTTTCATTGAGAAAATACAGACAATACAGAGATTTTATTGTATCTGCCATTATCTGGGTCTTTATGATGGAGGAAGTAGCCAGAAAATTATTAAATAAATAAAAGATATCATTCAAACATTTCTGCAAATAAAATAATATATTTTATGTTTTTTTAAAAGGTAATCGAGTATAACAATTAAGCTATTAACGTTAAAGATATTATCAATATTTAGGATTTTTAACAACTCAGGTAAGGATACAGACACTATTATGGCTTATTGAATGCCAACGAAATAGGAATAATCAATAAACTAAATACTAATAGTCTTTAATTTAGTCAGCAGAAGAGTAAATTGCAAACCAACATGCAGCTACAAATAAAAACCTGGGACTTATACCTTAGTTTACTCTTTGCATTTAACACTTATTGGGTCTGAACTGTTTGAGAATGATGGTTGCAACTAATTTAACAATATTGTGTGAATAGTTTTCTCGAATAATGCAATTCGATGGGACTTGGATTAAGAAACTACGTTGATTGTTTTAATTAAACAAGTAACTTATCATGGACATTCTCCCATTCAGTTCTTCATCATCCCTGACCAGATAAAGGTTTTTAATTAAATTGAATACTATCGTTTCCCGATTTACCTTACCCAGATAATCAACTTGGAAATAACTAGTTACCTGTCTATTTTTATTTCCACGTAATACCTAATGTTCCTTCGTAAGTTTATGTGATGTCCTTGGGCAATTTCTTTTGCCACTGATAAACTAAAAGCCATGTTTTTTTAAACAGAATAAAAATTGAGATTCATCTCCTTAGGATACTTCACAAAATGCTTGAATATTGAAATGAATCTTTGAATTTAGAGTGAAAGAAGGAAGTGGCAATTATTTCAGTTTTGTTAAACTGGCTTTTTGGTTGAATAATAATTTCAAAAAGGAAGATGAATTGTTAAGATTAGTGGAGTGATTATTATTGAAAATGGATATTTCTTAGAAGAGGAAACAATAGAATTTTTTAAAGTAAAGGTACACTTTTTTGTTTTTAATCAAAGAATAAACATTTGATATGTAGCAAACCTCGAAAATATGAGCTTTCGAGATAAATTTGATTTTTTTCAAGAAAAGATTTGAAAAAGAGTTATTTGAGGGGGAAATATGCTGGCTTCGTTGGGTTTGGAAACATCCTGTGTGACTGAAAGTTGATGATAAGGGTTTATGGTTAGTGGAAATGCAAAAACGAATTAATTTTGATAGCACAAGAATTCTAAAATACTACTATTTAACTCTCAAGGTGAAAAAGCCATCTAGGCATTTTATGGGTAATTAAAAATATTCCTTTGTAAAAAAATATATTTTATCATAACAGTGTTTTAAAAATGAATTTGTTGTTGATTTCTCTTAAAATATTTTAAAATCTATGATTTATATTAAAATTCTAAAAATAAATCTATCCCTAAGCTCGAATACCTGCGACACACCTCTATTTGCAGAATGTAGTTAAGAATAAAGGAATTTAAAATATTTTGTAATAATTTTTTAATGATCTTAGAAAACTTAAACAACCATCAAAGTAAGCTCGAAAACAAAAGGAATTAATTATTTTTAAGCTCATGTAGTATCTCAAAATGAAGGATTTATTGATGGATGTTTGAAAGTGATAATATAATATATTATTCTATATTTGTGCCTGAATTAATTCCTTCTCACACAAGATCAGAAGAAACTAAATACCTTTGTTCAATTCTTGCTCTTTTTCATATGATATCAACTCCATGTCGTTTCTTATCCTATTCTCTCAATTATTTTTGTTTTCCTCTTTGTAATTTATATTGAGAGTACCTTCCACTGAAACAAAACCAAGTAATGCCTCATTTCTATCTGAATAATTCTAACCAGATGGTGATGCTTTTTCATAGATTGGAATTTACTGTGAAAACTACTATTGTTTATGGTGTAGTTTTAGTTTATGATCCAAGCATTTTTCAAACATTTCCGCAACATTTAGCTCAAAGAATCCTCTTTGTCTGATTTTAATACTCTTCATTGCGTTTGAATTATTTCCAGTTTATCCTTCAATTCCTCTAGAACCTACTGTAGATTATTCCAGCATGTCCTAAGGCGATTGCTATTGAGGGATGAATTCAATCTCTTCCAGAACTTAAAAAAGGAGATTTTTAGAATTCGTGTTAACTCCAATGACAGTTGATTCTCCTAGTTAGCTTCTGATTGCGTTGAAGGCTATTTAAAAATGAGTTTCTTTGTTGATATCGAACACTCTGATTTCATAGATATCCAAGAAGCGTACTTCTAATTTTCCAGAGAGGTATCCTGTCTTATTAGTTTTAAAAGGCGATCTCATCCGGATCCTTTTGGATTAGGATTGCATTTTTATGAGTTCCAGAGAATTAGTTTATGGAAAGGTTTCTTAGAAATATGAGGGATTATGTGTGGATAATCTTTATTTTTGATTATTAATTACTCAGAAAAGTTGTTATTGCTTTTATTATCTGCAGATTAAGAATTAAATACTGCAGTTTCTTGCTGTTATTTTTGATGAGCGATTTGCTTTTAAAATTTTGAGTATTTAATGAGCCTTAAAGTCAGTAACCTTTCTCTTGCTCAAACAAATATTTCTCAAAATCTTTCTTATCTCGAAATTTGTTTTATTTCTCACTTTTTATTTTAAAATTGCTTAATGGATGTGACCAAATAGGCTGATTATTCTCAAAATTAATATTTTTGTAATGTTTTTTCCTCTAACATATCTTTTTTTCTGTTAGTTATTATGGAAAGCTGATTAATTCAAAAAGATTAATTATTATTTGATGACATAATTTGAAATACATTCACAGAATATTTGGTATTGAATATTTAAAAAAAAAGAATAACTCAAATAAGTAAGACGGATATCGCCTATCACTGCTGATTGTTCGATTAATAATACGGGTTGTATACCTATTACTACTGCTAATTTCCATATTGTTATTGTTGTTGTTAATTTATATAATTAGGATTGTTATAATTCATGTTGTTGTTGTTTCCTTGTTGCCCTAAATAAACTCCTTGAGGGATATATTATTATTATTATTATTATTGCGATATTTAACCTTAAGGAACTGGTATGCCTACCTGAGGTTAGACAATGAAAAATTGCTATTAAGAAGCAATTTGATTTTACAGAAGAGCTGCAGTTTATCTTTACACATTGTTTTTGACGTTTTTAAGGCGAATAGACAAAGCAGCAGAGAACACAATAAATAAGACGTATCCCACAGAAGCCATGATTATAGCAGCCAATAAAGTGGAGAAAACAGTTGACCAATCTGTCACAGTCAGTGAGCTCAAATCCATGCAATTAGCTTTAGTCTACCCTGTGTATGTTTAGCAGTAACTGGTTATAATAGCGACACTCAATACATTGAGTTGATTCTCAACTGAAAGGCCATTATTCTCTAAAGTATAGCAAGAAGGATATTGATAGTTTGTCAGTAAGGCAGTTGCAATGTACGACCCATCGGCGTCTCCATTATGCGATATGAAATATCCTAAGCATTTTTTCAAAAAGAATTCATCAAATTTACTCATTGAGAAGATAAATATTTTTTTAAAAACTTTCCAATAAAAGTATTTTGTACCACAGTAAACATTCAACAGTGAAAGAACAAGACTGACCAACAAAAGACCAATCACAACTGAAAGGAATATGACTGAGAAGACAATCCCAGCGATCCGTAATGGCTGACTGATTCGAGAATTTATGCTGGCTATGATCGACAGAAACAATAAGATTGCTGAGATTATTGCAAATACCAAGATAGTGTTTTGCAATCCATCGGCGAAGTAGTATTCATTGGATAGATTCGATGAAGATGTAGATGCTAGAATGCATGCGACTATGATCATTATGGAATTGAGTGTAGACAATATGAGTAGGATCTTGCTGTGGCGGAAGTACTCTTTTTGTACATCATTAGGGCTGTTTGAAAGCTGCATTTGGTTCAAGAAGTTTATGAGCTTTTATCTTTGTTTAATTTTTGTTTTTCTCAAGAAAAATTCTGAATGGATTATATTAGATGAAAAAATATTCAATTTTTGTCTGTCTGATCAGAGCCTATTCTTGCTTCTCAAAGTTAATTATGAGAAAGGATTCGATATTATTTGAGAAAGCAATTTGCAACAAAAAGGATGCTAATTTTCCTCGTATTTCTAAAGTATCAAGACTAGTGAAGAATCGACTAAATTTAATTAACAGTTCGGAATAATTAAATACAAATTAATATTTTCTACATACTTCAAAGTACACAAATTACAAAATAGTTCAACACATAGAAACAATAAATATTTCTCAAATTCTTTATCCTACTGGGACTCCTGGTTCTTTGGCGGATGGAAGATATTACTACTCTCCGTTATAAATTTACTGAGGCTACCCTTAATATATGACATTGCCGCCAGTGTAGTTGATGCTTTGCTAATTGTAATTCTAGCCACCTTGATTCTGCTAGGGATTCATGACCATATATCCAGCAGCTTGTTATTGCATTGCACTCCATTGTTATTGAGTATTCAATAGAGCTTGCTGTTGTTTATCTTCTTGTTTGATTTTCTTGAGTTTGTTAATCATCAAGGCATTGGTGATGACTAAGAAAACATAGACAACTGCTCCTAGAATCAATCCAATTAGTTACACTAAGAACTCCGTTGTCCATTTTTCTACGACGAGGGAATTTGCACTTAGACAAGATTACATCTCATCTTTTTTAGCCATTATATTGCAGTAACTTACGATAACCTCCGCACTGTAAAACATTATTTGCTTTTGCATATCAAGTCCGTTGTTCTGCATGGTGCTGCAGCTTGGGTAAGTGTTGCCAGTTGATAAAGAGATTTAAATGAATCCGCCATCAGCTGGGCCATCATGATCGATGAAGTAGCCTAAAAATGATTATTAGAGAAATGTTAATTAATAATAATAAAAGGAAAAGGTCAAGATTCTTTCTAAAAAATACTGTTTAAATTTGTTAGTTTACCACAATAGATTGCAAGAGTTGTGTTTATTATGGAGCCAAACATTAACCCCAGCATAGTGCAAAAGATCAAGTACGTCACGATTATACTGACTATGATCTTCGCCTGTGAGCTTTGAGAGTTAAAGATAACATATGTTGTTATTACTATCGACAACACAGATAAGGAAGCAATCACAATTGTGGCGGTTTGAAGCCCAACTAGATAGGAATAATCGTTGATTTAGAAGGCAGAAGCATAAATTGCAAGCCCACATGATACACAAAAGCAAAAAGCTGAGGCGATGCACCATGGCCTTATACTCTTAGTTTGCTCTTTGTATTTTGCATCGATTGAGTGTGTGCTGTTTGCGACTGGTTACATCTAATTTAATAATTCAGTGTGAACAGTATTCTTGAACAATTGAATTTCTAGAAGATTTAGATAATTAAATTACTTTGATTGTTTTGGATTTAATTAATTTATCACAAACATGCTCTCCCTTGGGGAGTTTAAATAACCCCTGACCAGAGAAAGTTCTTTAATTAATATGAATACTATCATTTCCCGGTTTGCCTTACCCAGGAAATCAACTGGGAAAGACAATTTATCTGTCTACTTTGATTCCCACCTAATCCCTAATGTATGTTCCTTGGATAATATTTATGTGGAGGTATAGGGATAGTTACATAGTCACTGATGAAGTAAAATCCATATTTTCTTCAAAAGAAATAAAAAACTGAGACACGTCATCCTTAGAAGGCATTTTAACTCCCTTGCATGGAAAGTTTTATCTAGGTATTTGTTATAAGAGAGGCTATCATTTTTGGCTGTAGTTAAAATTAGTTTTTTTCATGATTAACAACTTTAAAAAAGATGAGGAATTGTTAGCAAATGCAGAACTATGTTGGAGATGGATAGCAGATTCTTCGAGGCTTAGTATGGAAACCGAATGATTTAAAATAAAGGATAATAATTCATACCTTTCTCATTAGTATTAAGGGTACTAATAATCTCTTTTAAATTCAACATAACACATTTTCGATGTGTATGATGTTAACTGTGAATTGAAAAAGGAAAGTATCTCAATAACTAAACACATTGTAACCAATATTCAACTTATCCTAACAATTTGCTAAACTTAGGTCATACAACCAGACAATATTCCTGAAGTATTTTTTTAAAAATCATGATAGTCTTGGAAAAAAATGAGAAAATAAAAAATTTATTTAATGACTTCATTTAAAATTAGACTCAATAAAAATTTAGATTTCCCCTTTTTTCTTGACTAAACAAATTTAAAAGGTGAAAGGAGGTCTTTAGATGTCAAGCAAAGTGATTTAGTTAGCTAAAGGCAACAATAAACTGTTTTATTTCAATTTCATTTACTGAATCTACGTTTAGCTCTTCACTGAATGAAAATAAATCTTAACTTTGTTTCTTTAAAAACGCCTTAAGCATATCTACATGAAAATCTTACAATTGAGAAACTGTTATTTTTATTATTTTTTAAGAAGTTTTATTCAATTCTTTGTATTGGAATATTTTAAAATGCATAAAATAAATACAATATGCAAATAATATATTGAATAATGAAAACATAGCTAGATCAAAGAGCTCCTGCTTCTTTTGTAGGACTTCTTAGTGTTTTATCCATTGATTTCACAAGAATTGACTTGGATGCCCATGGATCTTTGCGTTATTAATCATTAGATACAAGATCCTTTTTGGAGATTTCTACGCCCAATTGTGCTAAAGCTAATCTTCCAGCTATTTTAATTTGAATAAAAATGTAAAGGTAATGAATTGCTAATTAAGTATCGTAATATTAATAGTAGATGAGCTTACATTTGGTGACATCAAAGCATCCGAAGAGACTGACTGGTTTTTCATTAGGAAGGATGTTAAATTTGAATTCTTTATTTTTGAGTCCAAATTTCATTTATCCAAAAGAATATTCTTTGTACATTGAAGTGCGAATTTTCAGCGAAGTTATCCTTGTAGCATCATTTGTTCCACTGATTTCTTGAAGGTATTCATTCCTTGCAAATTTAATATCAATACATTTGATATCTTTTTCATTCGGCACATCTGATGAACTAGGTGGCTGCACTGTTAATTCAGTCTCACCAGTTGAAAGCAGATACTCAATCTCGATCCGCAGAACTTCATATTCTTTATTATGGTAGAGTTTTAAGCCGAGCATTTTGTAAGAGCGTTCTCCAGGAAGAGTATTGTAATCTGCCCATAAAACTGAGTGATCAGTGATGAATTTAGAACCATTTAATTCTCTCTTGAATTTGTTTTTATTGAACATAAGTGTCTTCGTGTCTACTGGAGGAGATCCAGGTGTTTATGGCTGTGAGATAATAATCAACATTTATGAAAGAATAATCTGATGAAGAGTGCATTAACTACCTCAGTTTGTTGGTGTTAGGAAGGCACTTCAGTGAGAAATTTAGCTGATGCTCCTTCTAACACTGAATCTCTAGGAACATTTTAGAGTTCCTTTATGGCTTATTGAGCTTTTGCACATTCCTAAGATACCAGAATCAGAGAATAATTAATTATTGTTGATATGGATATTGTAAAAATTACCTGAATAATCATATCAAGTTCAGTTTATAAATCTTTATTCTTTGTGCTGTCAGTATCTTCTTTAGAGACAAGGTTGATCATTCTAAGTTCATGACTCTTCTTGTAGGATTTAATACTCTTCTTAATGCTATTAAGATTCTCTTGAGCTGAAAGAATCGTCTCCATAGTTATTGTTTCAGATTTTGGAGCCTTAAAAATCAAAAAAAAATACATTTTAAATAGCAATTCCATATGAAGTTTTCCAATAACTTCAAAATACTATTAATATTGCATTTTTTACACTATTTTGCTCCTTTTTCAATATACTTCCATCCGATTTTGACTTTGCCATCTCTTTCTTAGGAATATTTTGCCTAGCGGATTCTCCTCCTTCTTCTTTAAAGTTAGGTCTCACTAGCGGAGTGACTCCACATTTCGTGCATACTTCCTTGTGTCTTACTTCAATTTCATCCATACGTTTTACTAACTTTTCTTTATTTTCTTCCTTTTTTTACAGAAATGCCTACTCAATTCTTAGTTTTTCCATCATCGATTTGATCTCGATGGCTGTTTGGTTAACTTATGAAGTTGCTTTGGCTAATTTGATGTTCTTTTCTTATTCTCGCTATTCTTTCTTTAATTCTTAATTCTTTGCTTTAGCTTTCTCTAACTCTTCTGTAAGTTTCCTGATCTCTTCGCCCTAACTCTAACTGAACGAAAAGTTATCATGAAAATGCAGAACAATTTTACAAATTTGAAGAATATTAAATGAAACTGATCAGGCTATTTCGTGTAATTTTTACTTAGTAAAGACTAGTCTAATAAATACAAAATTAATTACTCTTGCTGACGAAGAGGAGTTTCTTCCTTTTTGCTGAGAAGTTTTAGTCTTTTTTGGGTTTGATCAAGTTATTTCTTAGCAGTCTCTACTTGCTTTTTGCTGCTGTCTAAGAATTGGCAAAAGGAATTACAAAATCCATTCCATACTTGTTGTCATCTTTCTTAATGTTCTTACCTTCTTGTATTTCAACTTTTGCTACAGTTGGTTAGAGCCTTGGGACAACTAGATTTTCAATAATTCTTTTAGATTCATCACCTAATTGCTTCAATTAGCTCACTAGTACATCGTTATCAGCTTTCTACCTATTCAATTGCTTCCGTCTATCAATGAATTGGTTAAATTTCTATTTTTTCTTTTCTAAATCGAACTTACGCTAGTATTGCTTGTTCATCGCTCTTGTTACAGTTCTCACATCTCTTCTCTTAAGATCTCCCATGGGTTCTCATTTTTATCTTTTTGTTTTATCGTGTTCACCTGTTTCCTTTGTTATTCCAATATCGAAAGTTATTAATCCTTACTTTTTATGCAGACAAAAACAACTAAAGAGAAAAATTTACGTTTCCCACTACTATTGCTGCTTGGTATTTCTTCACAAATTATTACAAAAATAACTCGATATTCTTCTTGAGAAATAGACTTGTTATGTCTTTGATTTGTTAGATCCTCAGGATAAACAATAATACACTGCAAAAAATAACTTCTTTCTGTAATATTTTACTTTTAATTTATCTCTTTTAATATCCCCCATTTCTGTTTTGTTTTTTTGCGCAAAATTGAATGTAAAATTTACTAACAAAAAATATTTACGTTCATTTATTTTTTGCTTTCTTTTTCAAGCAGATTATTAATTAGTCTTCTATGGGGATCAGAAAAGCAATAATTAGAAAGTTCTGTGGGAATAACTCATCGAATTGGAATCAAAAAATAAAGGATAAATCAAATTTAAGCCTTTGTTCTACTCTCATTTAAGCAAACACTGACTGATGAATAAAGTAGTTTCGCTTTGGGTAAGGGCTGCAGCAATGCAGAGATAATTTTGTTTATCATCGTCTTTCCCATTATTACCTCAATCTAAGATCTTTCCTTGGACCGCAAGTAGCAGTCTATTTATGAGAGCATCATTTGGATTTTCAAACGTATCTCTTCCAGCATTTAACTTCAATATCCATAAATCTGTCAAGGAAGCTTTGATATCTTAAAATATTCACACACCTTCTTCTATTCAAGACTTAGCTATTCCAGCTATTGCTTCTTCAAGGCATAATAATTATTACATCGCTGCATAGACTGGTACTGGAAAGACCTTGGCTTATTTAGTTCCAATTATTTCTGCGTTTAAGAATCTCGAAGAAGCTAATGGAAAGGAACGATTAACAACACCAAACAGACCAAGTATAATAATAGTTGTGCCTACGAAAGAGTTAGCTAATTAACTTGAAGATGAGTGCAAAAAGCTAATCCATCAAGCGAAATTTACAGTGCTCAGTGTGAATAATTCTAAAGTGTTTATGCGAGAGAAGAAAGCACTTGATGATGGTGTAGATGTGTTAATTGGAACTCCAGATAGGTTAGAGCGGCATAGAGAAAAAGGGACATTGTTTTTAAGCCAAGTTCAGTATTTTGTAGTCGATGAAGCTGATACTTTCCTTGACTCTGGGTATAAAGATGTTATTGAAACATATATTCGAGTTTTTGCTCAGAAGCAAGCATAGGTATGCAATACATAGTTAACATTTTTAAAATAGTTTTCTGATTGGCATGCATTTTAAGTTAGAAAAAGCCGAAGTGAAGTAAAACATACCAAAGATGGTGTTTGTGAGTGCCACATTTACAGGACAATTACGGAAACTATTCGAAGAGTAATTTGAGAAAAACAAGTAAATCAAAATGCTTGTTGACAAAAAGACACACATGAACCTGCAAAACATCGAGCATGAGTTTGTGCATTGCCAAGGGCTAGACAAGAAAGAGCCACTTTTGAAGCTACTCAAAGAAATCAAACCCTAGCTTAAAAAAATGGAGGGAAGTCTTATGATTTTCTGCAATAGCATTCCTTCTTGTAGATCATTAGATTACTGCCTAGCAGATGAAGGAATCGAAGCTGTGAGCTTTCATGGTGATATTCCAAAGAAAATGAGAATCTAAAACTTTGAAAGATTCAAGTCACGTGAATGCAAAATCATGATATGTACTGATTTAGCTTCTCGTGGGCTGGACTTTCCGTTTCTGTCTCATGTTCTCAATTTTGACTTTCCCATGACAACATCGGATTATCTTCACAGAGCAGGAAGAACAGGAAGAGCAGGACGTAAAGGATGGGTTATAAGTCTCTATCACAATAAAGATAATGGAATTCTTAATGAGCTCAAAAAAGCACATGACGATAATGCTCCCATAAACATCAGAGGATCTCAATATGCGTAAAATATATTACAGTTATGAGTCATTATTACAATTGTTACTATTTATAGAACTATTAATAAGGAGGTGCTCAATAGGTTAAAGCTACAAGCTGATTAAAGCTCTGAAAACGATAAGTATGAAAAACTCAAGAGAAAGATGCTTGATGACACAAAACAAATACAAACTAATTCTCTCATACCAGAATCATATTCTCAGTTCAAGTAGGACTACGACAGAACTAAACTACTCACAGCTTAGAAAAAAGGAAAGGAAGAAGAGAAGAATATGCTGAGAAACTACATTCCCGAGATTAACAAAGACAAGGAAGTATTGAAATAACTAACTTCTTAGATTTCTGGAGTCAAAAAGAAACACAGAATGCTCCACTAAAATCACTTCAAAGACATCAAGGGCAAGATTAGAGCACTTAGAAGAAACATACAAGTCAAATAACTTGAAGAAAAAGGAAAGCTTAATACATTACGAAAGCACGACAAAATCTAAAGCAATCTTGATCGCAAGAAGAGAGACAGAATTAGAGCAGCAAAAGCTAAATATAATCCCTAAAAATGAAGCAAACAAAACAAATTCAAATAAGGATTATTTAAAAACCAAGCTGATAACCTCTATAAATGAGAAAACACGAATGCTTGTATTATGTGTCGATTAATTTTTTACAAAAAGCTCATTTAAAAAAATATTAATCTTTTTCAATGGTTTTTTTGAAATTTGATCCGAAATTCATTCTTGTTTTTATCATGAGTTTGCAATTAAGCAAGATAATATTTCTTAGACAGTTCAAAGTTAAAAATAACAAGGAAAACATAGAAAAGAAAGAAACACAATAAGGAGTCTTAGTTTTTATCTTATGAGCTTAGCAGGTGCGAAGTAAATCATCGGGAGGTTATATAAGAAAGAGGATATTCATTTTTAAGACTTGTATTTACGATGATATTAGCATATTTGCACTAGATTTCATAGAGGGATGATGATGGTTTATTGTTGCTAATGAATTTATTTTGATTTTTTGGTTTGCTGTTCTTAGAATGGAAGTAGGAGTTCAAAGGAATTCGTCATAAGATATTCTCTATCGACAAAGATATCGGAAAGTAGCTGCAGATGAATCGATCTGCTAGAGCAGATATTGCGTAGATCATCAAAGGAGAAGAGAAAGTTGAGTTTGAGAGAGAAAAGGAAAGGGACATGATTTTTAAAGAAATCAAGGCGATGCGAAGTGACACTGAGAAATTTAAGGATAAATTGAAAAGTTTTGAGAAGACTCCAGCTTATTTGCAGAAACTTTAGCTGATGAGCGAGGCGTTGGAAGAGAAAATGAGTGAATTTAAGGAGTCCTAAATGAGTGTCTTCGATTAGATTGCTGATGATGAAGAGCAACTTGAGAAAGATTTGTAGCTTTTCGCTGAGCGTCTTCCGTATTATGAGAATGCACGATTTGAGAATGGGGAGTAGAAAAAAGGAATATTTTAAATATCAGAAGAAGGGGGAGAAGAAGAGGATGAAATGGATGAAGAGTATACTAGAGGAATGAGAAGGGATAAATAAAAAGGAAACATTAATGTAAGGAAATAATTAATTGAAACAAAAATCGGAGGGAATTAAGTTATGGGTGTTTGAATAGGCAGATAAGGAGAATGAATATGAGGATAGAAACATAGACGATGAGGCTAGTGTTTTAGAAGAATAAATGGAGCTACTGAAGGCTAGGATCGATACTTTAGAGAAAAAGATAGTTCAAAATGGAGGAAAAAATTAGGGTTGGCCAAATTAAGATCAATAAGATTTCCTGAAGATTCGAGTTAGGCATAAGAACTAAATTACCAAATAGGTAAAGAGGAGGAGGAAAAGTTGAAAGTAATTATTGAAACTAAACTGATGTTTTGTATTATGTTAGGCCTTTTTGAATGATTGCTTGAGTGTCCTTGGCATGTACTAAGAAACTGCTATTCGTGATCATATTGATAAATTCAATCGGTACATTGGTTTAGAAGAGGAGAAAAAAGAATATATGAATGGATACAAAGAGTTAAAAGAGCGAAAGAGATAAATGGAAATAAAATAGTTGAGACAGGAAGAAGATAGAACAAAATCAAAGAAGTAAACTGATGAGGAAAGGAATAAAATGTTGGAAAAAGAAAGAATTAGATAAAAAGAAGAAATACGATTATGGAAATTGTAAAAGGAAGCGAAAAAAGAAGTAAAAGAAGAGAGTGAGAAGATGATGAGTGAGGAAGAAAGAGCTGATAGGGAGAAATTAAGGAGGGCATAATTAGAAGAGTAAAAGAAATTGGTAGAGGAGTATAAGTAATATAAGGAGTATGATAAATAAAGAGCAAAGGAAAGAGAAGAATATGAAAAGAGTATTTTAAAAAGAATGGTGACAGAAAGTGATAAAGAAAGGATTAAGTAGAAAGAAGAAGAAATGATTAAGAAGAAATAAGAGAATTTGTTTAGGAAGACAATGTAAAAATAATAACTGGAAATAAATAAACAAAAACATGAAGAGATTAAAGCACATAAATATGCATATTTGCCGAGTAAAGTTACAGAAAAAACAACTTCTGCAATGATGAAAGAAGGAGAGAAAGCTGATATCTCGAAATAAGCTGATAGATTTGGTGGTTCTGCGTAGACATTTGGAGGAGCACCTGTTAGATTAACTGGAAGGGCAATACCTTCTTGGAGAGCAGGAATGTGAGAATTAGAATTAAAGAATTGTAGAAGAAATAATAAATATGAAAAATATTTTGATAAATTGAGGTTGTAAAAAAAATAATGTTCTGATTTGGTAAAAATTAATTGAAAAGTATGTTAATTATTTTAAGTTAATTACAAGAAGAATCAGTATATGTGTGTTTGAGATCTTTATCATGTACTTCTCTCGTTCCCTGTTTAGATTTCGAAGTCTTTCAATACATTTTTGATCCTTTCAGTTGTATTTTAGAGTAATACACTTAATAGAAGGACTAACGTAACAGTTATAAAATAAATAATGATTTTTGATATCAATCTGATTATGAATTTAATCAATGAAATGATAAACAGTTGGGGGGTTAGATTGTTTACTGTTTATTAATCAAATTTCAAGATAAAAGTCTTATTCTGCAAACTTGTTATTAAATTTTCTATAGAAAAATAAGTAATTTGATAATTAATTACCTAATTATTCCTTTTTCTTTATTACAAAAGACACTAGTGGTTTCTTTGTATTTCTCATTAGAAAGAGAATGTGCGAAAAATACTCAATTTTTAAGTAATAAATACTACAATTTAGCATTCTTTATAAACAAGAATAGGTTCACAAAAGGAAAAGAAAAGGCAACTCAACTTTATGCCTATTTTAGTTTTTGATCATAAGTTCATTCAACTTTTTGAGATATTTTTTATTTTTATTTTTTTTATTTTAAATTTAAATTTGAATTTATTTTTATTGTCTATTTCTTTTTTTTCTCTCTTTTCATTATTGGTTCTTTCTTTCATTCAATTATTTTTCTTTCTAAATATCATGGAGGTTATGGTTATCTTTCTTCTTTCTCATTAGGATGCTAAATATCCTGCCACTGAAATTCCCCATCTGCGAAATGTATGGATATTGCATGCCACATGCTTGAAAATATATGCATGTTGAAAAATTAAAGTCATTTTGAAGATAGGTTATGATTCTAATCAAATCAAACGTTCAGATTGCGGTTCCTTGAGAGGTCAACTGATTGAAGAGAGTAATAAGCGAATAGCGATCATTTTTTGTTCTAAAAGGAGTTGTAGTTGGTAACGCTAATGATGATGAAACATCAATTAAGAAATTGAATGGTTCAAAAACATTTTGAGAAGTATATCCATTTGGCTTTTGTTTGTTTTGGCGCTTGCTTCATGGAAACTTCCTGTTACCAAATCGACTGAAGGGCTTAAAAACTATTACAATAGTCATAATAGCAAAAGACCTTGTATTGTGTGTGCATATCCTACTTAATTTTATTCTCTTATCTTAATTTCCTCTTCTTTTTTAGATTTATTTAATTGATTTCTTTATCTTTTTTGTTAATTAATTTAGCAGATATTTTGAATTTATTAAGCTCAAAATCTAATTTATTTCTGTATTTGTAACTAGTTACCATAGTATTAAATCTATTAAATGATTTGTACACAGGATATTAGCTAAAAAACAAAATAGTTGAGACCAATTATCTTTTTTTTGATATTTTTTTAATTTAATTCTTTTTAAAAAGATAACTACTTATCTCTTTATTCCTTTCATTTTAAATCTAATAAGTTTCCTTATTTGAAACCTGCTTTATTTTTTAAGTTGATTATTTGTAGAAACACAATTAGTTAAGTAATATGATAGAAATAGGATTCAAGAATGATTAAAGGAAGACAAGGAGAAATACAAAAATAAAATGCTAGATTCAATTAATAAATCTTTGATTTTTAAGAAATAAACAAAATAATTTAGAATAATCATTTTTTATTGAGTTTCTTTTTATATTAATCACGAAGTTTCTGATCATAGCGCTGTGCTTCTTCCATTTCCTCTTTTTTTGTTTGCGAAGTACCCAAGTCATTCCTTTAGAAATACAACAAATCTTCTCTAAACCGAGCATCTGAAGGGAGTGGACAATTTTCATATTCGCAAACATAAGGTTCATCTCTTGAGTCATCCCAATATCTAACCCCATCAAAATCAATATATTTGCACCAAAAGCCTTCTAATTTCGAAATAAGCTATAATATATCAGTGGTTGGATCAAGAGCAAAATCTAAATTTCTTGATAAAGGTTTGTGCTGTTCCATTAGTTTCTTAGTGGCTGCTGGAGTAATTTTATAGATCGCTCCCGATACTTCATCAATTGGGAATTTTTTAGAGAAAAGAGAACTAAGTCCTTTGGTGTTATTTGGATTGTAGACGATTTCTAAGGCTAGATTATTAGCTGCATCGAATACATATGATCGGCCTTAAGCATTAATACTCCTTTGTCCAAATATTGTGTTATAAACTGTGAAGTTGTTCCAAAGACAGCGGATTTTAATATTAGTATTTTTGTAATGAATTGTTGGATTTCCAAGCATTTGGCCTTAAAGAGAATTAGCACTCATCGCCACCTTTTATTAATAGATTTTTATTAGAAAATTGAAGAAAATAAAAAACATAATTTAAATTTATGAATTACCACAGGAATGTGACAGCCATAAAGGTCATAGCCTCTCCCGTAAAGTTAATAGTGAGAAATAGGTGGATGATGTGAAGTTTGCTCAAAATAAAGAGGACAGCCGTTCATCCTCATTTAGACGGTCTCACCGATGATTGGATTGAAGGGTTTCTCTGTTTTTAAAGAATGAAAAAATTAACAAAACTGTTAAATTTAAAAAGATCTAATCTACCTTGTTGAAATCCCATGATGAAAGAAGAAAGAAGGAAAGCAGCGGTGTACTTTATTTGTTCGACATTGTTGTTAATTAACCCACCTTTCTCAAGGAAATCTGGAGCATGGCCGAAACCTTTAGCTAATCGCTGTATCATTGATTTCTACTCGAATAGAATAACTGGCATGGAAATACTCATAATTGATTTTCCATTCATGATATTAGATCCAATGCGTTTCAAAATGCTCATTAATACTGTCTTTTGTTCTTTCATGAGTCTTTCATTGAAGTAATTTAGTCCTCCCTTTTTATCATCTCTTTTGTAATCAAATTTCCAGCTGTGATGGCCTCGTTCTTTTGACCATGGTATTCTTTTGTAGACCCCTTTAAATAATAATAAAAGTACATTTTAACTCTGATAGATTATCAAAATTAGCAAATAATTACCAGAGACTATTCTTCTTTCGTGCTTGGCTGTTATGCAATCTGCTATGAAGCTCTTTGTGGCTAAGGATACAAGAATCTTTTATATTTATTGATCTGAAAAATCTTCTTCAGTGTTACCGTTCGTCACTTATCTGATAGAAGAGTAGAGTTAACAATAGTTTAGAAGATTTTGAAGTAAATTAATTGTTTATTTACCTATCGATACGGACACTGATGAAGACTTTAGAATCAATCTCTTCTTCAGATTCTCCATCTTCAGGGAGATATTCTACTTCTATTTCATCCTATTCAAGGTTGGTTGTTTAGCATTTGATGATGCTCTCGAAGCCTTACAGATACTTGCGAGAGTTTTAAGCTTCTAACTCAGAAGATTCATTCAAGAAAGAAAACTTAACTTTAATTAAAATCAGAGACACATTCTCTCTCAAAGGATCTGAGATTATTAGCATCGTATTAGAAATCTTATTCTTCAATCCTTCTTCATCTATGCTCTCTTTATCGATATTCAGATGCTGAAACTCCCATAGGAAAAAACCATCTGCAATATGAGCATAGTAGCGATATGAAGCTACTTCTTTTTCAACTACTTATCCGTCTCCTTTATTGAAGCGAAACGTAAATGATGTCAAAAGGAGATTCTTCTAAATCGCTGGTTGATCTGAAACGGGCTGAATAGAATAATTTCCAATGACTTCGTTCCAATGGTCTTTCGTTGAAGGAGTTTAAATTTCCTAGATTTAAATAATGATTTTTTTTAAAAGGGCTAAAAAGTAAACTTGAAAAAAGGAACAGTTCAAATAATTGTAGAGCA